>MPMD02111721.1_pt1 | contig 31317 bp, 22 predicted proteins | sample 1617291 | NCBI WGS metagenome assembly MPMD02 (sample SAMN05944810, study PRJNA350692) | marine metagenome | biome: marine; feature: ODZ; material: water; isolation source: 120 m water sample filtered on 30 um supor filter | place: Pacific Ocean | collected 2012-04-09 | depth 120m m | reverse complement strand
TTGGAAAGAAGCAGATCGAGCTGCTGCCACAGCTCAACATTTTTTACAGCAGCCCTCCGCTTCCCCTGCCCACGAGTCCAGCCATTGAGCTTCCATTTGGGCATCCACTCCGAAATACCTTTGCCGACGTATTGGCTGTCTGTAAAAAGCTCCACACGACACGGGCGATCCAGCGATTCTAATCCCCGAATGACAGCTAGGAGTTCCATCCGATTATTGGTCGTTTCCCTTTCACCACCGGAGACCTCTTTTTCGCTCCCGGTCCGGGGATGCCTCAAGACATACGCCCAGCCACCTGGTCCCGGATTCCCAGAACAAGCACCATCCGTGAAAAGTTGCACATGGGCTTCGAGGACTGTTTGGGAAGTCATGGGGCATCCAACGTGTCTTGCCGGCTGAACAACCAGCCAACTGGCTCTGCCGCTACAACTGCGAGGAGTCACTTGCCGGCGGGTTTTCGGGAAGTAAAGCCTCTTGATGATGTCGCGAAAGCTCTGGCCGAGGTGGCTTGGTTAATTTTTCAAGCTCTTGAGAGAGGGGAGATTCTAGCCTGGGCTGTTCCGAACAGACCCAGGGAAGTCTGGCAGTGAACGTACTGCCTTTCCCGAGATCACTTTCGACGGCAATTTCACCACCAAGTAACTTGCATAACTCCTTGACAATGGAGAGGCCAAGTCCGGTACCGGAAAACTCTCGCGTCATAGCATCTGTTGCAATTTCACTTTGACTCTGTCTGAATTTTTCAAAGATAATTACCTGATCCTCTTCGGCAATACCGACGCCGGTGTCGACCACCTGCAGCACAAGTCGGTCCCATTCATCCCGCTCAGCCCGAACATCAATACGGCCACCTTCGGGTGTAAACTTAATGGCATTGGAAAGAAGGTTGTTCAGAATCTGCCGGATTTTCGCCATATCCTGATGGACAGGAGGCAGTCCGGGCTCAATCTCCATATGCAAATCAAGATTTTTCTTTTCCGCCAGCGGCCTGGCCATGTCGCATTGCGCGGAGATGACGCCGCCAATGTCGAAATCTGTGAGGTTCACTTCCATGCGACCACTTTCAATTTTGGCAAGATCGAGCGTGTCGTTGATCATATCCAACAAAACGCGGCCTGATTTCTGAATATTTTCAACATAGCGATGCTGTTTGGCATCGACCAAATTGCTCGAGGCCAAGACATCCGAAAATCCGAGAATGCTATTAAGCGGCGTGCGCAGCTCATGACTCATCGTAGCGAGGAAGTCTCCCTTAAGGCGATTCATTTCGAAGAGCTTCATATTCGCCTGCGCCAATTCATCCACTTTTGTATCGAGATTATCATTCACACTGCGAAGTTCCTCAGCCGAGTCAAGCAATTGCTGCAACATGCGATTAAACGCAAGCCCAAGGTCTTCAAACTCATCGGCAGTTTGGATGTCGGCTCGCCGCGTAATGTCGCCCCGACTGACCTCATCACTGACTTCGCGTAAATGCGTCAGGGGTTTGACGATCACATAACGAACGATCACGTACAGCAGAACCATTGCCAAAAACACCGTGATGATTGCGGTCGCCAACAGCAAAGCCCAGTTCCGGTTGATAGCCGCATGGGTCTCCTCCAGCGGTATCCGAACTTTAATGATTGCCTGCAGATCTCCTTCCGAGAGGTCCGGATTGCCGTTTTGCATACGATGGCAGAGCACACAGTCTCCATCGGCATACACGGGCTGGTAATAGTGATATTCCGCGATCTCTCGATCCGCGATCGCCCCCTGACCATCTTCAATCTCACGGACGACAATTTGTTCCCGTTCGGCATAGGCAAGCGATTCGTCCTCTTCACCTTCATCTGCCGGTGCCATTCTTCTCCAACGTTCGAGCAATTCTTCCTCAAAGGCATCCCGAGGCTTTTGATCGACATCCGGATTGTTTGCGTCAGGCCGAATCACATCCCAATCGTAATCATCTTGATCAAAAAAATTGATGAGCTTGTCTACTACCGGAAGAAAGTCCTTGTTTGTCTCCAACTCCTTCCAGTGATGCATCATGATGGTATGCACCAGTAGACGACCTGTTTTTGGGTTCTGCTGATAGACAATCTCTTTGGTCCGTTCGCCATACAACAAGAAACTGCCCATGATCAGAAGCAGCAGACTTGTGCCAAAAAGAAATCGGCACTTCCGCTCCAGATTCGATTCACCAAATATGCGTTTGAAAGAACGGTAGGACACAGATCCATTCGTAATTAAGGGACTTGGCACATTACCGTGGCCAAACAGCGGTACGTCATGAGAAAACCCACTTTATTCTATGCGTTAGGCAGGCGGGTATCCAAGATCAAAGAACGTGCATACCACCTTTTTCAGAAGCGACAACAAAACTGTATTACTTCGCTGAATCCTCGACCGGGCCGGTATGTACGGGCTTTTTGGCAGCCGCGCGATTTTTCTTAGATTCTATCACATCCGTTTCGATCGGTTGCGGAGTGATGATGAGTCTGACTTTGGTCCCCTTAGGGGGAATATTGTCCGTAAAAGCTTCGAAGCCGAGCGAGCTATTCTCAGAGCTGCTCTGCACCGGAAGATCCAGAGTCGCTGTGGGAAAGTTGGAAACGCAAACAAAGTCGCCAGTCCGATCCGCAAGATAAAACTCTTCGCCCGTATTTGGTTCTTGACCGATGTGGCTTCCGCCAAAGACCCACTCGTGGGTCAGGGGACCACCTACGATGAGCAATTGCTCAATCTGCTTTCCTTCCGGGCTCGGGCGCGTGAGAAAATCGCGGTTTGCGGAAATCTCGGCGGCTCGGTCGGGCAGAACCGGCTCCCAGCGAGCCCGCATACGGCCATCGATAACGACATCGCTCTGCTGCTGAGACAATTTCTTAGCACGCTCGATCAAGTCGGCATGTTCGGACTTGCTCCTAAGTGCCGGGCTGAACTGGAAACGATAAAACTTTTTTGGTGGATCTCGAGTTGGATCGAGCGCCTTCGGATCTGTTAGGATTACCAACTGTTCTATCTGTTTACCTGCCCGGCTCGGCCGCATCACCATATTGCCATTCTTGCGCACGAACGGTGCTATCGCAGGAGGTACTGGTATCCAGCGAGCCCGCGGTTCACCATCAAGGACAAGAACATCCTCCTTGGATTTGTTCGCAAGTTCAATCAACTGCCGGTCGTTCTCGAAACCGAGTAGAGCCGCGCGATCGATCTGTCGGACAAATTCCTGACCCTGTGCTTCGTGGCGCACACCTTCCTCATCCCACCAGACGACAAGTATCTCTACAACAGAACCGGTGGCAGGCCGATACTCGGGCCCATACGTAACCGGCGTTCCCTGCTGGCCACCAACAGCCAACAGGCCTGCATGGACAGTAGATGGCTTGGCGTCTGTTTTGATGACCGCCTCATGGGTCTTGCCTCCTACCGGACTCACCAGCAGTTCGAGCGGACCCTTCGTCAGACAGATTTCACCATCGACCACGATCCGTTTCTTGTCTTTGTCAATCCATACCTTTTGTTCCCGATTGAGGGCAATCAAACCCTTCACCGGGGGCAGCGGCGAGAAGATTTGGTTGGTGGCGGCCTCCAGCGATGGGTCACTCTCGGATTGAGTGGAAACGGTTCCATCCGGTTCGGAGCCGGGAGTAATGCCATCGACCGGTTGGTTTTCGGGCCCGCTGGGGGGCTCTTTCGCAACCTCAGGCCGAGAATCATTCTCCTCGCTGCCGGGCGGCTCTGCCACGACAGGCTGCCGAGGGGCTTCTGTCGCTGGCGGCTCGTTTTGGGCAACTGTTTTTTGGGCAACTGGTGTAGTGAGGATGGGGCCGTTTGAAATTTCCGGTTCCGTTGGAAGATCTCCACAGCCTACTACGATGAGCGAGAAGATCCCCAGCAGGGCGAGGGAGTATTTCGTTGCCGATTCGAGCGGGTAGGGCTCCATGCGATTGTGTCCATCCCGGAGTAGGTGGCTAGGGGGAAGCGATTTGACGACTTTGTTGATAGGATAACCGCTTTGATAGCAGGCGTCCAACCGAGAAATCGTTTTTGCCCGCTCGTCGAGGTATCCCCCTTGGGACATTTTGGTAAATTAAGGCCTTACAGCTTGAGGATCACTAAGGAAACGGGACACCATGAGCGTTGCAACATCCTCTTTCGCGACCACATCTGAAAAATCTACGCCGACAGCATCGAACCGCTGGGACGCATCTGAATGGCAGCGACCACTCCCTAAAAAAGTCATTCGGAGTTTTGCCGACGAATCGCTTGATGAACCCTGGAATGCATGGCTCCGGTATCTCTCCCATCGCAAATGTCCGTGCAGCCTTGCACAATTGCTGTCTTCGCGCCAATCACCACTCATCTGGAGTACCGTTGTCTCATTGCGGAACGAAGAGACCGAGAACATCATTGCGTTAACACAACACCATCACTACAAAAAAAAGAACCATGAACGTGAAATTCAGGAGCGACTTTCTTCGTGGCTACTAGAAGCGGACACGGTAGCCATTGATTCCTCTCACGCCCTGGAATGTGTTGCCTGGGCATGGGTAATGCCGTTCTTGGCTACCCACTGCCGAGAACCTCTTTGGTGGAGCCTTTTGGACCGACTGATTAAGAATGCCGCCGACGCCTGCCAGCTTGACGTCACCAAATCGCCGCTATCGGCAATCCTGCTCGGCGGGGAACTTCCCTTGGTGCTTGCCCATGTATTTCCAGAACGAAAGGCAACTGCCGAACTGCTCGGGCTTGCGATTACGAATCTTTCAGAATCGCTTACCGAATTGCTCGATGGTGAAGGAATGTTGCCGGCAACACATCTGCCGCTGCTACGCCCTTTGCTTGGATGTTGGACGCGTTGTCGAGCGGTGATGGAAACGCGTCGAAAGTTTTTGTGGAGCAACGATGCAGAAGACCAATACCGCTGGCTCGTCACACAGACATTGCGAATGAGTCGTCCCGGTGGAGCGATGATTTTTAACGGCATGACATTCGGAAGATCAGCACGCGATCTGTTCCGAGCAGCATTGCAATTGGGTGGCAACGACATTGACGCTGCCGCTGCGGACTGCCTGTTTGCAAGTCCAAAAGATGGCGAGACGATAACGAACGAAGAATTGTCTCCTGCGTACCATTCGGAGTGGTCGGCGTTGGCCATACTTCGAAACAGATGGTCTCGAAAGGCCCGCCAATTGGCCATCACCTATGCCGATGGACAAAACAGAATTGAACTCTGCCAAGGCCCCTCAGTCATTCTTTCGGGAAACTGGTCCTTTGAAATCACCCACAATGGCCAGATGAGGCCACAGGACGCTACTGCTGAGTGGGATGAGATTGCGTTCGAATCGGACGAGGATGTGGATTATCTCGAACTTGAGATGGAAGTGACTCCTCAGATCCGGATCCAGCGAAGCTTTTTGCTCGCCCGCAGAGATCAGATCCTGATACTTGCCGATGCTGTGCTTTGCGAAAAGGCGGACCCGATCGAATACAGAAGCCACTTACCACTCGCCGATGAAATGACAACCCACCTCGAAGCAGATACTTGTGAACTCACGCTTAAATCGCCACAGCCATGCACTCGGATTCTTCCGCTTTGGCTCCCGGAGTGGCGCTCAGCGAACGGACATGGAAAGTTGGACGTCCAGCAGCGCCACATTCTCATGGAACACTCCGGAGTCGGTCGACTTTTTGCACCTCTGTTTTTTGATCTTTCTCGCAAGCGAAACTCTCGACCGCTCACCTGGCGTCAACTCGCAGTCGGCCAAATGCGCCAAAATGTATCGGATAATCAGGCTGTCGGTTTTCGCGTCCAGATCGGCCAAGAACAGTGGCTCCTCTACCGCTCTCTTACGGAAGCGGCGAACCGAACTGTGCTCGGACAAAATCTGATGGGTGAACTGCACGTCAGCCGATTTCTTAAAACCGGAGAAGTGGAAGAGCTCATTGAAGTTCAATAGCGGCCATGACAGATGTCCAGCGTATCATCGCCCAAAACATCGGCCGCATTCGGGAACGGATCGCGGAAGCGGCGAATCGGGCGGGCCGTTCCGCCGCAAAAATCCGCATGGTCGCCGTCACCAAATACGCTTCTGTCGATGCCACCCGCCAGTTGGCACTATCCGGACTCAAAGAACTCGGCGAAAGTCGTCCCCAACAGCTATGGGAAAAAGCTATCACACTCTCCGACGAAGACATCCACTGGCATTTAGTGGGCCATCTTCAGCGAAATAAAGTGCCCCGCACGATACCGCTGGTCCACCTGATCCACTCGATCGACAGCCTCACACTCATGGAGCACCTCAGTCGCGAGGGGAGCAAACAGAACACCACCGTCGCCGGCCTTCTGGAAGTCAACATTTCCGGCGACAAGGAAAAACATGGTTTTCATCCGAAAGAACTAGCTTCTGCCATTGAGGTAGCAGCGAACTTCTCACATCTTGAGATTCACGGCCTGATGGCCATGGCGCATCGCGAAGGCGGAACCGAAGTAGCGCGGAAAGATTTTGCCGCCGTGCGGGAACTCAGAGACCGGCTAGCCAATAATCTGCCTGACGGTGTGTCGCTGAGTGAATTATCGCTCGGCATGAGCGGTGACTTCGAGGAAGCCATTCTTGAAGGAGCAACGATTTTGCGCGTCGGCCGGGCGCTGTTTGATGGCGTGGAATACTAACACCAGCACGGAGCGATTAGTCATCAAAATTAATTTCGAGAATTTCGAAATTCATCGTTCCGGCAGGCACGTCGATCTTTACTTTGTCGCCGAGTTTTTTCCCGAGCAGCCCTTGCGCTAGCGGACTGGTGACAAGAATGCGGCCCTCGTCATAATCCTCCTCGCCAGCACCCACGAGTACAAACGTCTCCTCGTCATCAAAATCGAGATCCTTGACAACGACCCTGGCACTAAAAGCGACCTGATCTTTGGGAAGGCTGGAGGTGTCAATAATGTCGGCACGGGCCAACTTGTCTTTGAGGAGATTGATCTTTGCCTGTAGCATCCCCTGGCTTTCACGGGCTCCATGATATTCCGCATTCTCGCTAAGATCGCCTTCAGCCCGGGCAGCGGCGATTCGCTTTTCAATCTTGGGCATTTCCTCGTTTTCAAAACATTCCACTTCAGCTCGGATTTTGTTGTAGCCGACCTGTGTCATCGGAATACGCTCAGACATCAATCACCTCTCAACTTCCAGCGATACAAAGCAAATTCTTTAGCCATCAAAGCCGCACAGCAGCCGCTTTGTCCTATTTTCATGGAAACGGTTCATGCCGTAAAGTAGTGTCGCGGCAGCTTAATTCCCGTATGGCCCATCTATGCTCCACACTCATTTCCCCTAAAACACCGGGAGCAAAAAAGAATACCCATGGAGGAAGCAAACCAACTTTTTCGGGAATAATGCAGCTCTCGGCTTGGCCGTGCACAGCCAAGCTTTGCGCCCCAAGGCCATATTGACAGAGTCGCGACTGTTGCGAGAGTGGTAGGGGACTGAAGAAGCCGACCCCTAGCATGTTAGTTCGTACTTTTTCCCCTTTTCCAGGACAACAAAAGAGGCGATGCGATCATGAGCAAAAAACCAATACTCCCGCTGTCGTTTTCATTCGCCGCTTTGCTCTCATGCCTCGCTTGTGGCCTCTTGGTCGCAACCATGTCCGCGGACGAAACAGACCATCCACATCCCGAAGAATTACCAGGGCGACTTTTGACCGATGGCAAAACCTTTGGCAACAATCCCGCAGTCGCAGCAGACCAACACGGCAATGTCTTTGTGGCGTGGATCCGCCATCATACCGATGAGGGTGACGAGGTCGTCGTCTCTGAAGGGAATGGGAAAGAGGTTGCCGTCCTCACGCCCGAACTCGGCCAGTACCTCCGCCCCGTCCTGGCGGCAACCGACTCGCAAGTCCACTGCGTCTGGACACAAACCAACAAAGATCGCGTTTCCACCATCTGGCAGGCGGTTCGCCGCGGCGGCATCTGGTCACCCGGTGAACGACTGCTCCCCGATGAAAAACGTGCGCACCAGAATCCAGAAATTGCAGCCACGGCGGATGGCCGCGTCGCAGTGGTGTATCAACTGCACAATGGAGACAACTACGAAATCCAGATTAAAGACAAAGGCATGGTCCGACGACTCAGTAGTCCAACAATCAATGCATGGGATCCGTCAATCGTGTTCAGCTCTTCCGGCGTGTGGCACGTTGCCTGGAGTGGCTTCTCCGAAGGCGACTACGATATCCATTACCAACGAGAGGGCGTTGCATCTCCACGGCGCATCTCGTCACGGGGTCAATACGATTTGCATCCGGCTTTGGCAGCATCGGTGAACGACCTGATTTGGATCTGCTGGGACGCAGTCGAAATACCGGGACACGCAAATTCGGGGTCAACCACAATCATCGGTGCAAACCCAGGCCACAACATTTCCTCAAACTATGGCAAAGGTCAAAACTCCTGGATCGAAGTCCGCGTGATCGACGATGACACAATCCTTTTGCCGGGCAACCCACGCGAAGAGATTGTGCCACCGCCCGGTTATCGGACCGGCCATGCGGCGCTGCCGAAGATTGTAACAGGCCACAACGGCTCGGTTTGGATCGCCTACCGTGCACTGCACAAGCAGCGGGGCGGCTGGCTCGCAAGCGGTGGCACCTCCTATTACTGGGACCTACTCGCCCGGCCCCTCGAAGGCAAACAGTGGGGTAAAGCGGAACGGCTCCAACATTCCGATGGCTACCTCGAAGAGCCTTCGATGGCGAGCGGTCCGGAAACAATGTACGTCGCTTACGGTGGTGAGCAGCGACTCGGGTCGCATGAGCGGCTCAAGCGGGCGAGAGAAGGCAAGCCTCCGGCAAAACCGGACCCGCACAATCACCACAGCGATTTTTTCGGCCGCGTAGGATGTAACGGCGAGGTTTTTCTAGCCACATTGCCAAGGAATCATGCACAAAAGCTGGCTCTCTCTGCCGCACCGCCGATCAAAGATCGCCCCATGCCCTCACGGATTCGCCAACAACCGTACGAGGTGAAGGCGGGAAACAAAACATACCGTCTCCTCTGGGGCGATACGCACCGGCACTCGAACGTTTCGCGGTGCAGCGTGGGGCTCGAGCCGACACCCGACGATCTCTACCGCTATGGGGACGACATCTGCAACTACGATTTTTTTGCGCTCAGCGATCATGGCGAACAATTCCAGGACACCACCGCCGATGCGGGCCAATATTACTGGTGGCTCAATTTGAAACTCGCCGACCTCTACCACATACCCGACTACATGAGCGTGCTTTACAACTACGAATGGACGATGGACTTTCCCCACGGACACCACAACGTTCTGTTTCCCGGCCGGCCTACACTGCGGATGGACCGTACAATGGCCGAGTCCGATACGCTTGCCAAAGGATGGCAAACACTCAAAGCCGCCCGAATGCGGGCGATCACCATCCCCCATACCGGTGCCGATCCCCGGCAGGGGACCGCCTGGCAGGTACAGGACGATGAGCTTCGCCGCGTGGTTGAGATTTTTCAGTCGGCCCGCGGCTCCTACGAGCACGATGGTTGCCCGCGCCAGTGGCACAACTCGGCCAACAAAAAAGGGTTTTACTGGAAGGCGCTGGAAAAAGGATTCCACCTCGGTGTGATTGCCAGCAGCGATCACGGCTATGGGGTCGCCTACGCGTGCGTCTACGCCGAGGAAAATTCCCGCGAGTCGATCTGGCAGGCAATCTGGGATCGGAGATGCTACGGATCGACCACCTATGGTCTCCTGCTCGATGTCCGTAGCGGGGAGCATTTCATGGGGGAAGAGTGGACCGCAGCAGAAGCCCCCGAAATCGAAGTTTTTGCACAAGGTCCGGTACCGATCCGCTCAGTAGAAATTATTGGACGCTCCCAGATACTCCACACCGAAGGGAGCCAAAAAGAACCGCTGAAAAAACTTAGCCACCGGTTCCGCTGGACCGATCCGGATTGGGCAGCGCAGGACGCAGAACAGTGGTATTACGTCCGCGTGATTCTACAGAATGACGAAATCGCCTGGTCGAGTCCGATCTGGGTCACACCCGCCAAAGCGAAAAAGGACAGCAGCTAGCCCAACTGTGCGGGGACCGAACCTACCGAAAAGGTGCCGCCCATCTTACAATGAGTAGGAGTTTCGCTCCCAACAAGGAAAAGCACCAATGGCTGCTACCCGCCTGTTTATCGCATGTGTCATGATTTGCATTGCGGCCGGACTGCTCGGCGCCGATGAGCGGCCCAACATCCTGCTCGTACTGGTCGATGATATGGGCTACTCCGATCTCGGCTGCTACGGAGGCGAAATCGACACACCCCAGATCGACTCGTTGGCGGCAAACGGACTTCGGTTCTCCGGTTTTTACAATACCGGCCGCTGCTGTCCGACACGAGCCTCTTTGCTCACCGGCCTTTATCCGCATCAGACCGGTGTGGGCAAAATGACCTTCGAGGAAAACCGTCCCGGGTATCGCGGTTTTCTTCAGCCCAACTGCGTGACGATTGCCGAGGTCCTCCGCGAGGCCGGTTATCAGACCTCGATGGTCGGCAAGTGGCATCTCTCACAGACCCGTATGGGACCGCGGCACATGCGGAATCTCAACAACCAAGTTTTGCTCAAGCAGTTTTCCGACCCGGAAACCTATCCGGTCGGCCGGGGCTTCGATTCGCACTACGGCATCATCTGGGGTGTCGTCAACCACTTCGATCCGTTCACGCTGGTGCGTGACACAACGCCGGTGCAGAACGTCGAGCCGGACTACTACACCACCGATGCCTTTACGGACGAGGCCGTCGTCAAGATCCACGAGCATGCTGAGAGTGATTCGCCCTTTTTTCTCTATGTGGCCTATACCGCACCGCACTGGCCGCTCCATGCCAGAGAAGAAGATATTGCCCGATACCGGGATACGTATAGCGACGGCTGGCAGAGCATCCGCGAAGCGCGATACCAAAAACAACTCGAAATGGGACTCTTTAAAAACCGAAGTGATATCCGCCTGAGCCCACGGCACGATGCAAGCGCCGCTTGGACCGACGAGCCAAAAAAAGAGTGGGAAATGCGGGCAATGGCGGTTCACGCCGCAATGATTGACCGGATCGATCAAGGTGTCGGAAAACTGGTCGATGCCCTTCGAGCGACCGACAAATTCGACAATACGCTGATTCTCTTTCTCTCCGACAACGGCGCAAGCCCCGAACGGCCTGCCGCGCCCGGCTTCGATCGCTACAACCAGACCCGCCGCGGAGAGCCGGTTACCTATTTCGGCACCGGCATGCCTCGCGAAGTCCTTCCCGGCAATGAACTCACCTGCGCGGGGATCGGTCCGCGGTGGGCCAATGTCGCCAACACCCCATTTCGCTACTGGAAGGGGGACCAGCACGAGGGGGGGATTCGCACGCCGCTCATCGTCCATTGGCCAACGGGCCTTGCGACCAATCCCGGGAGCATCACCCACCAGGATGGCCATGTGATGGACCTCGCCGCGACCTGCCTCGATGCAGCAGAGGCCCGATATCCCAAAATCTACCAAAAGAGGGCCATCACACCGCTGGAGGGCAAAAGCCTTTTGCCAATTCTCCGCGGAAAGCCTCGTGAGGGCCACAAACAACTTTTCTTCGAGCATTATGGCCACAAAGCAGTCCGCGAAGGGGACCTGAAAATGGTTGCCGGGGAAAAAGGGCCCTGGGAACTCTACGATCTCTCGACCGATCCGACCGAACTTCATAATCTTGCCGACAAACAGCCAAACGTTATTCGCCGCCTGGCAGCCGATTGGCAAGGCTGGGCTGAGCGAACCGGTGTCGTGGATACAAAGAACGCCAAAAAGAACGCCGAGGCCCAAAAAAAACTCACCCGGCGCTGATATGCAGGACATGCCATCTCCTACCATCGTTGGCCTCGGGGAGGCCGTCTTTGATATCTTTAATGATCGCTCCGTGCTTGGCGGGGCGCCACTGAACATGGCAGTCTGTGCCCATCAGCTTCTTGCGCCTCTCGATGGGGCTGGAGTCGTGGCCAGCCGCGCCGGCGCCGATGATTTGGGCCGCCAGCTGTATCGCAGTCTCAAAGAACGGCGCATGAACACCGATTTTGTCCAACTCGATCCCGATCGACCTACCGGCCGGGTGCTCGTAACCATCACAGAGGACGAGCCGAGTTATGACATTTGCTCTCCCGCCGCCTGGGACGCGCTGCAGTTCGACCGTCGATTCGTCGCACTTGCTAACAACTGCAGTGCGATCTGTTTCGGTTCGCTTGCCCAGCGAAGCGTCATGACCCGAGAGGCCGTTGAACGTTTTCTCAGAAATGCTACGCAAGCCTTTAAGCTTTTCGACGTGAATCTCCGGCAAGACTATTTCAGTGCAATGACAATCACACAGAGCCTGCACCTCGCCGATGCACTCAAACTCAACGAACACGAATTGGTGCAGATCAGCCAATTGCTTGAAATGCCCGACGGTCGGATTGAGGATTCATCCTGGTGTGATGGACAATGTTACGCCCTGGGCGAAACCTACAACCTTGACTATGTCGCGCTCACCCGTGGTGCGAGAGGCACCGTCCTTTACAGCGGCAACGCGAGGCATGAAATGGAACGGGTTTCGTATCCACAACACCCAGAGGCCGACTCGGTCGGCGCGGGAGATGCGGCCAGTGCCGGGTTGCTCGTAGGTCACGTGCTCGGCTGGCCAACGCATCGTACGCTCGCGTTGGCCAATCATCTCGGTGCCTTTCTCGCCTCGGTACCGGGAGCCACACCGGTACTTTGCGCAGAGACGCTGGAAATGACCTCTCCCTAGATGCCACCGATGCGGCATTGACGCTCCTGCCTGATTGCCCCACCATGGGCACTTCCACAACGCGACTCCAAACGAACCGGCACCCATTCTTCCATGATTGTCAGCCTATCTTCCATTTTCCTTTACGTACTTCTCCCCATTCTGGTGATGATCCTGCTCGGCGTGCTGGTCAACCGGAAGCGAACACTCAATATCGATTCACTCAATCAGCTCACCATCTATCTCATTGTACCGGCCTTTCTCTTCGAACAGGTGTACGACAGCAGTCTCTCCTGGGGCGACATTACAGAGATCACCTATGGAGTTTTTCTGCCGACGATCATCCTTGGGGCGATCCTTTGGTGGATCTATCACCGACGGGGCTATCCGGGCAGCACGACCAGCGCGCTGCTTCTCGGCGGCCTTGTTTTTAACGCAGGTAATTTTGGTCTTCCCCTAACCCAGCTTTTCTATGAACAACATCCCGATATCTTTCCCGGGATGAATGGAGAGGGTCTTTCGGTCCAAGCCATGATGATCATGCTTAGCAATATATCCATATGGTTGATTGGCTATGGAGTCATCGCCTTCGGTAAAGGGCAGGGATTCGGGGGAATGCTCGGTTTTTTTCGCCTCCCGATGATCTATACCGTACTGGCCGCCTTTGCGGTTCGCGAAACGCAAACCAACATTCCGGTGTATCTGCTCAAAGTCATCGAATTTCTCTCCCACGCCACGGTTCCGATCATGCTCCTCACACTCGGAGCTCAACTCGCCAAAAATGCACAGTGGCCCCAATGGCGGCTGATCGGACCGGCGATGGTGGTCAAACTTCTCCTGCTACCCGCGCTAACCGGGGCAATCGCATGGCTGTTCGGCCTCTGGCCCTGGCCTGGAGCGCAACTGGTTATCGCGGCCGCGGCCCCAACGGCAGTCAACACGCTGATCATTTCTCTGGAACTTGATGGCGACAATCGAACGGCAGCCGATTGTGTCTTCTGGACGACGATCGGCTCGGCGGTGAGTGTGACCGCAGTCCTGTTGATCGTTGTGCTGCTCGGCGGAGTTTAGGGGCATATTGGCTCTCGGCTAAATGCAGATCGTGGTGACCCACATCTTTTCGGGCACCGCGTTTGAGACACTTTTTCAGCTTGAGTGTCTGTCCATCCATGCGCCCACAGAGGCCGGGGCGCAGAGGCAATCGTGAAAATGGTCTATAAAGCATAGCCTGATGAGCGATCGGATCGCAATACGATCTGCGTACTTGGCAGGATCGTGACCGCAATGTGTTAGTCATTTTAAGTGAACGCAGTTGAGGAGAGGCATGGCGAGAATGGCGGAACAACAGCAATCCCAAAGTCCACTCTGGCGGACCGAGTGGGTGCTGGCAGTGAGCATCCCCGTCACGATTCTCTTTCTCACCGCCAATGAATATCTGCTCGGCGACTTAAGCAATCAGCTCTGGTATGACTGCCTTTTTGTTGTGGTGTTTCTGGTCATCCTTCTCTCCGCGTTCTCAGTGGTCCGGCATGCCGACGCCCTGGCGAGCTTGCTGGGTGAGCCGTATGGGACGCTGATCCTCACGCTCGCGGTCATTGGGATTGAAGTGATCATGATCGCCGGGGTCATCCTTACGGGGGCAAATAATCCAACACTCGCCCGCGACACGATGTTTTCAGTGCTGATGATCGTACTCAACCTATTGGTGGGCACAAGTATTTTGCTCGGTGGTCTGCGACATAATGAGCAGAGCTACAATCTGCAGGGCGCCAATGCCTACATGGGGGTGCTGCTGCCCCTCTCATTGCTCGGACTGGTGCTGCCAAGATTGACCGGTTCGGCGCCCGGGGGACAGGTGTCGATGGTCCTGGGGGTTTACCTGATGGGTGCAAGCATATTGCTCTATCTCGTATTTTTGGGAATTCAAACCATCCGGCATCGTGATTTTTTTAAACCACCACAAAGTTCGGAAGGTTCGGCTTCTGTATCGAAGGGGCATTCTCAGCAGATGCGGAGCGTATTTGCGCATGCCGTCTTACTCGTCATTACGATGATTCCGATCGTCCTACTCTCAAGCTCGATGGCCACGCTGATCGATCACGGCCTGGAGGTACTCCATGCACCGGTGGCAATGGGTGGCTTTTTGGTTGCGGTCCTGGTGTTGACGCCCGAAGGGCTCTCTGCGTTTGAGGCGGCACGAGCAGATCGCCTGCAGCGTTCGATCAATATCTGCCTTGGCTCGGCCCTTTCCACGATTGGGCTAACGATCCCTTGCGTCCTTGCGATCACGATGTTCACCGGCACCTCGGTCGTACTGGGGTTGGAACCTGTTGATATTTTTCTTCTCGTACTCACGCTGGCAGTCAGTATGATCACGTTTGGAAGTGGGAGGACGAATGTCCTGCAGGGAGTGGTGCATCTATTGCTGTTCGCCACGTATGTGGCGTTGATTTTTGATTGACCGGTGTTGCAAACAATCTGGCGGGAAAGAGTTTGTCCGCGAACCAAAGCAAATACTCGACTTGCACCATCTCCAGCACTTAATCGCCTAGAGAGAGAATTGGCGTCTGGGCAGAAAACTGAGCAGCGGAATTGGGCAGCGATTGGCGAATCGGCGCAAAAAAAGAAAAGATAAGCGCAAAAAGCAGGCCTCTGATGTGCCAAATACGATTTGACAGTGCCGGGCGGCCAGGGGCAAGGCAACCAACCAGCTCAAGTACATCAGAGGCCTACGGGCCAGTCGAATGATCAAACGTGCTCATCATTTCTAAGCACATGGCTTTCTTTTAGAGGCAACCATCGTGCCAGAAATGAAGTTGCCCCTAGATCGATAACGAGCTACAAGCGCAGATGACAGCCGCCCAACGACTTAAGTAAATTTTTAATTTTTCTTCTTTTTTTCACGCCCGCTACGGACACCCCAGAAGTGGCGGCGCAAAATCGCTCAATTGCGCTAGAACAGCACATATAAAATTGCACAATTGCCCGCTACTGGCCGAAAACAGGCCGATTTAGATGTAACTATCTTCATTCCGATCAAGGGGTTAGGATTTCCCAGGTCGATCAGGTGCCGCTGCTCGATTGCGATTGCGCCTCGCATCCCGCTTTAGGGAGTGCCAGAGTGCCCTAGAAAAAATTATATTGGTTTTTCCAGGCGGCAATCGCTTTTTCGTAACTCTTTAAAACCCCATGATTTTGGTCCTTCGTGCCTCACAACCCCATCAAAATTGGACCGCTTGAATGCGGTTTGAGCAAGCGACTGCTGGTCATCGCCGGACCGTGTGTCATCGAGAGCGAGCAGCTTTGCCTAAACATTGCGGAACGACTGGCCGATATCGCCACGCGACTGGACATCAACCTCATCTTCAAGGCCTCGTTTGATAAGGCAAACCGCACGAGCGTGGATGCCTTCCGTGGTCCGGGGCTCAAGGACGGCTTGGCGGTACTAGAAAAGATACACGCAAAGACCGGCTTGATCGTTACCACCGATATCCATGAACCCCATCAGGCGGCACCTGCCGGGGAAATCTGCGATGTACTGCAAATACCTGCTTTTCTCTGTCGCCAAACCGATCTGCTCATCGCCGCCGCGAAAACGGGTCGTGCCGTGAATGTCAAAAAGGGCCAGTTCCTCGCCCCCCAAGACATGCAGCATGTCATCGACAAACTCTCCGCGACCGGCTGCGACAACATATTGCTTTGCGAGCGGGGAACCTTTTTTGGCTACGGTCGACTCGCAAGCGACATCAAATCACTCGTTGCCCTTGCCGATCTCGGACCACCCGTTATTTTCGATGCTACCCACAGCGTCCAACAACCGGGATCGCTCGATGGGTCGACGGGCGGCAACCGAACGCTCGTCGAACCTCTCTCCCGGGCAGCTGTTGCTGTAGGCATTGATGGCCTTTTTTTTGAAACACATCCCGATCCAGATTCATCGCCGAGTGACGGGAAAAACATGATCCCACTCGATGATTTTGAGGCAATGCTTTCACGACTCCTTGTTCTCCGCAAGACGGTAGAGTCTCTCGATCCAACAAACACAACAGCAAAACGCCATGAAAACGACGACGCCCTATCCTAGAGAAGACGAACCACGGACTGCTTCTGTCTGGCTGCTCATTTCCTTGACTGTCTGTATGGGCATCGTCGGCTGCAGCCAACAGCCCGTCATCCCCCTTCGGGCCGATCAACGTGACGCCGATGTACACAATCGAGATTACTTCGTGTACGCGGTCGAAAACCTCGATCAGCTCAGCGAGTTCGGCCCGAACGAAATACTGGCAAAAATCGTTTCCCGACTCAATCAGTGGGCAAAGACCGATGTACCAAAGTCCAATTGGCAACTCGATCCGCTGATTGCAACCCTTCCCGAGTCGATGCAGAGTGACGCCTTGCTGGACGACTTGAGTGCCACGGAATATTTGCCCTACGACGGGGCCTTTCTTCGCGAGGCGGTTCTCTTGCGGAATATTTCCCGGCATGTCTCTAAAAATACCGAAAACGATCTGGAAGCTGCCCAAAAACTTTTCGACTGGACCGTAGCAAACATCGCCCTCGACGGGGAACCTACCGACGAGAACAAAATCGGCACGGTACAAATGCCGTGGCAATCGATTCTCTTTGGCCATGGCCGCGCGATCGACCGGGCATGGGTGTTTTCACTTCTGGCACGGCAGCAAAATCTGGATGTCGTCATGCTCTACGCCCCAGTTGGCAAACAGATGCGACTCTGGTCCGCTGGGCTGGTCACCGATGGCCAGATCTATCTGTTCGATCCAATGTATGGCGTTCCGATCCCCGGCCCCACGCCTGGCAGCATCGCCACGCTAGAGGAGGTGGCAACAGACGCGAGCCTGCTGAGCCAACTCGATCGCGACGGTTCGCCATACCCTTTTACCGCAGATGATGTTGGCGAAGTCGATGTCTATATTGAAGGGAGCCGCCAGTATCTTTCCGAACGGATGAAACATATCCAGTCGCGGCTCACTGGAGACCACCGACTGGTGCTTACCGAGCAGCCTTCACTCGTTGCGGAAAAAGTCGCCGGCTTGCCCCATACGTCGCGCCCACGTCTCTGGCCTTGGCCATTTGCCGCTGAGGTATTTTTCGCAGATCCATCCTCGCCGAACCGGGCAGCCGTCGGAAAAGAGATGAGGAAATTCGGCAAGTTCGTGACCGGATTGGTCAGTCCTCTTTGGGCGGGACGCATGCAACAGTTTGCCGCAAATTATACGACCCAGTTGGCGGGGACACCACGCAGACCCCATGACGCTCCGATTGGTGAAAAGGGGGCCAAACCACTGTTTCTTAAATCCCGCACCTTGCTCCAAAGGGCCCCAAAAGAAACGTTACCCCAAGATGTACGCGACCAGATCGAAGCGGTCTACGAGCAGGCAGATGTCATCCGCAGGGATGGGTCGTTTTGGCTCGGCATGATCGCTATGGATGAGAACAATTACGATTTGGCAGATTTTTATTTTGTGGCGGCAGGCAAACTTCAAGCGAGCCCTCAATGGCCCGAAGACGTTGCGAAGCTCGATACCCATCTGGTACGGGGCCGTGCGATGCAAGCTGCCGGCAACAAGGATGCGGCCATAGAGCATTATTTGGCGGTCACCGGACCTGCAGCCGCAGAAGCGCTTTTTCGCGCAAAAGGATTGGCCGAAGCTGCTGGCAAACCACTCAGCAGCTATCAACCGGCAAAAGACCCGGACCCGGAAAAATCGGATTCTAAAAAGGCCTCCGGCACCGCGCCGGCAGCTCGATCGGACACGCAGAAAAAACCGCAAGCGGCCAAGGCCGAGGAGGCAGACCGATCGGTCGACTCCGGCGACAACACCAAATGACCCCTTCGCAGTCGTCCTCCGAACCCGAGATTCCCTCCGTCGCCAATGCGGCAGGTCTCCTCTTTGCCGAGCAGTATGGAAAAGAGCCGAGTTGGATTGCGCTGGCACCCGGCCGCGTCAATCTGATCGGTGAGCACATCGATTACAACGATGGTTTTGTTTTGCCGATGGCAATCGACCGCTACACTGCCATCGCCGCGAGTCGTAGCGATTCCGGCCATTTGCGTATCGTTAGCCGGGAGATGTCTGAGCCGATTGACGTGCCGGCCACGGCGATCCGCTGCAAAGGACAACCCGACTGGTCGGCCTATGTACTAGGCCCCTTGGCGCTTTGCGCGCAGCGGGGACTAGAAGTCGGTTCGCTCGATGCCGTTGTGGCATCTGATGTGCCGACTGGATCGGGACTCTCCTCGAGCGCATCGGTGGAGGTGGCCACGGCAACACTCGCCGAGGCAATATGCGGAACTCAATTCGAACTCATGGAAAAGGCTAAACTGTGCCAAATGGCAGAGCACCGCTATGCCAAAGTACCCTGCGGCATCATGGACCAGGCAACAAGCACCGCGGCGATCCGGGGGCACGCTCTGCTCCTCGATTGTCGCAGCGGCAGCTACCAGCAAGTCCCCTTTTCGGATCCGGATGTTGCCATTCTGATTGCTAACACCAACGTACGACACGCGCTCGCCGACGGTCAATATGCCCAAAGACGCAGCGAGTGCAGCAGCGCACTATTAAAAAGTGGTGCCGATTCATTTCGAGATCTGACCACAGCGGATCTCGAGAAGGGCAGCGGCCAAATGGACCCGGTCGAATGGAGACGGGCACGACACGTGGTGGGCGAAATTGCCCGCACACTCGCAGCGGCCGAGGCGATGCGGGCGTGCGACTGGAACGCGCTGGGAACGTTGATGTATGAGAGCCACCATTCTCTCCGCAACGATTTTGAGGTCAGCTGCGACGAACTCGACGCGATGGTGGCTCTGGCGGAAAAGATCGGGCCAGCGGGGGGGGTGTATGGATCGCGGATGACCGGCGGCGGCTTTGGCGGCTCTACGGTAACGCTCATCGCCGCAAACAGAGCGGATGCGATCAGAGAGCGGCTAGAGAGCGAATACCGGCAAAAGACTGATATTGAACCGACGCTGTTCACCACCCGGCCGGCGGCGGGCAGTTTTCTGGCCCGAGGAGGGGCAGAGGGCAACAAATCGGAGACATAATTCGCCCTCCGACCTCATTTTTGCCCATTTTTGTGAGCTACAATTGAGAAACCGATGCAACCCGATCATGGCGCAAGGGACCGGGAGAGGCGATGAAAGCCAAATCACTCGACATAAAACTGGCCAAGATCCTCAGCGATCCGTCCTGCGGTGAGTTTTTGCTCGCCGACGCGAAGGATGCCGATATGGCCGGTGGAATGGCCGCTCCGGGCAAGAGTCCGGAACACCATGCCCAGGAAGGCCACTTTCGTTCCCTCCAGCAATATCGCGAATTGATCCGCCAGAATGTCCGCGGGGGTCTCGTCGATATCATGCTCATGAGCAGCAGTTCCAATGAAGTGCTCACCATCGGAGAGCGACTCTTTGACGAGAGCCACGTTACGCCGGCAATTCGCGCAAACGACACGACCGACATCTGGCTCGCCCGAGGAGGCCAATACACCACACAACCGGCTCGCCCCTTCCGCAGTACGACGATCGACCACGGTATGTGCGGCAAAGCCGATTGTGACCCGGCAGAACGTGGCCTCGGCGCCGACCTGGGACTCTTTTCGGTCACATACAACAACGATACCCAGCTCGATGCCGCGATGCTGCGAAGCTACAAAGAATTTCGACTCGAAGCAGAACAAAAATCCTTCCGGCACTTCCTCGAGGTCTTTCCGCCCAACGCGCCCCAGGCGGCCATTGCCGATTTAGGCCAGTTTATCAACGACAACATTGCCCGAACCCTGGCAGGCGTGGCCGGCAGCGGCCGACCGCTCTTTTTAAAAGTGCCGTACAATGGCCCCGCAGCGATGGAGCAGCTCGTCTCCTACGACCGCAATCTGGTCGTTGGAATATTGGGGGGTTCTTCCGGCACCACCTTCGACGCATTCCACCAATTATATGAAGCAAAAAAATATGGTGCACGCGTCGCTCTTTACGGACGCATGATCAACAATTCCGAACATCAGGCCTCGTTCATCGAACACCTGAGATTTTTGGCCGATGGCGAGATCACCGATCCCGCCGAGGCGGTGCGGTCCTATCACGCGGCGCTACAGAAATTGAATATTGCGCCCTACCGTGCGATCGATGAAGACCTGGTGCAATCGATGCGGCAGAGTGCCTATGGCGGCTCTTCCAAAACGGCATCGGTGCCGAGCAGGGCTGGAAACTCTGACAAAAGCGGAGCGGCCGAATCGGCCGACGGTAAATCTCCCGATTTTGCAAACATGACAGCCCAGGAAAAACTGGCCTGGAATCGGCGGCGGCTCGATCGCATGCTCGGCGATTAGATGCGGAGTCGCTTAGACCATCATCCTAAGCATCATCAGACAGGCATCCACCTGCTCGTCACTGCCGACCGAAATCCGCAAGCCATCGCCCCAGTCGGCGTACTCCATATAGCGGACAAGGATCCGCTCCTCTCTGAGCCTCTCATAGATAGGCCGCAGCGGTACTGTCGGGTGCGTGCACCAGAGAAAATTCGCCTGCGATGGGGGAATGTCGAAGCCCAGATCCCCCAGAGCCTCCGTCATTCGACTCCGAGTCGCAACGATCTTTTTGCAATTCTCACTCCTCCACGCCTGATCGGCAATCGCCGCCGTGGCACCAGCGATCGAAAGCGTATCGCAGTTGTAACTATCCTTCACACACAATAATCTTTCGATGATCGATTCCTGGGCCACGAGAAACCCGAACAGCATTCCGGCCAGGGCGTACGATTTACTCAACGATCGGGACACCATAATCCGCTCATTCTCTGCAACCAGGCGGATACAGTTTTCATCCGAGAAGTCAGCATAGGCTTCGTCGACCAACAGGGGACAGGGGAGCTTCTCTGCCAGTTCAACGATTCGCGCTCGAGAGAGTATCGTACCCGACGGACTGTTCGGATTGGCAAGGACGGCGAGCTGCACCTTTTCACAGTCCGAGACGAACGCATCGGACAGAGACCAGTCCCGCTCATAGGGAACGGTAGCGATTTGGGCACCTTGAATGTCCGCAAGCGTCTCGTAGAGCAGGTAACTCGGGTAGGGGGCCCGCAGGCGGCCACCTTCTGCGACCAATGCGCGGGTCACCACCGTCAATATATCGTCACTGCCGTTACCGCAGAGAATCCAGCTCGGCGGAACGCCCAGGACCGAGGCAGCTTGCTGCCGGAAGGCCGTGGCCACAGGATCGGGATAGCGGGTAAGTCGCTCACCGGTGATCCCACCAATCGCCTGCATGACCGCAGGGGAGGGGGGATAGGGATTTTCGTTGGTATTGAGTTTGATCCACTTTCCCTGCTGTGGTTGTTGACCGGCAACATACCCTTGCAGGGAATCAATATTGGGACGAAAGAAAGACATGAAAACTCGCGATCTGGTTTGGGCCGGGCCACTACTGCCCCTAAACCCGGTAGACGTGTTGCCGTTGGATGATTTTAGTCCTCATGTAACGAAACGTTTAGGAGCCCTATTGTCCGTCGTCAGATCGATCCTGCTTGCGACACCGTACATCGACACTAAGGCAATGCGCTGTCAGTCCCTCTCGCTCGGCAAGCTGCTTGAGAAATGGCGCAGCAGCAGCAGTCGCCTCCTGCTCGAAATGGATGACACCGCAGGATCGCAAAAAATCGTTCGCAGAAAGGCCGCTGGCAAATCTCGCGGTACCACCGGTCGGCAGGACATGCGAGGGACCGGCGACATAATCGCCCAATGCGACCGGGGAATAGGGTCCGAGAAAAATCGCGCCCGCGTTATGATAGTCATCAAGACAGGCTGCTGCATCGACGGTGGCAATCTGCAGATGCTCGGGGGCAATCGCGTTGGCCAACTCCGCAGCAGCTCCGGCGTGGGGGACCAGGATGAGGGCCCCAAATTCTTCAAGACTTTCCCGTGCCAACGCTCCTCGAGGCAGCCGCGAGCACATTTGCGAAAGCTCACCGGGGAGCGCGTCCCATAGTTCCTCGCAAGTGGTAATGAGGATGCTCGCACCCGGGGCATGTTCCGCCTGCGCGATCAGATCGGCTGCCACAAATTCTCGAGGAGTCGATGCATCTGCGATTACGACCACCTCGCTCGGACCGGCGATCGCATCGATGGCCACTTCGCCAAAGACATAACGCTTGGCGAGGGCCACGAAGAGATTTCCCGGACCTGCGATCAGATCGACCGCCGGCAGTCCATCGACTCCGTACGCGAGTGCAGCGACCGCCTGAGCACCGCCGGCGCGGTACACCTCCGTGATGCCCAACTCGTGGCAGGTCGCAAGCAGATCGACATTTTCACTCCCAAACGGGGTGGGAGGAGCAACGATGGCGATTTGCTCCACCCCTGCAACCTGTGCCGGGACCGCCGTCATCAGAACGGTCGACGGGTAGGCCGCCGCACCGCCAGGCACACAGAGCCCCACCCGCCGCAATGGGCGATAACGCTGCTGCAGCAACCCGCCACCGGTCACCTCCACCGAAACATCCTCATGCCGGATCGCCTGTTGGAACGCGACCAGATTCTTTCGGATCGCGCGGAGAGCTTGCAGAAATGCATCATCGGCCTGGCGATGGGCAGCTTCAAGCTGTTCTGCTGAGACTCGCAGTGCATCGCGATCCAGTTTGACCTTATCGATCTGCTCGGTGTATTTGAGAACGGCGGCGATGCCATCGGATCGAACCGCATCACAGATTGTCTGCACGACCTGCTGTGGGGTAAGGGGCTGTCCAAACACCTCCATCGTCCGCTGTTTGCCGGCCTCGGAAACCACATCGCCACGAAGACCGATCCGCTTGCGGATCGCAGCGACCTCTGCATGCAGATCATCACGGCGATAATCAATTCGCTGGATATTGAGAATGTCTGTCATCGGCATACTGGTGGAAAAGCTTTTTTGCGCGTAGACTGCACCCGAGGCACCGACTCACTGTCTACAGGGATGCTTCCCATGAATCCGTCACACGAAAAAAGCATCACCCGTTGTTTATTCTGACCGCTCGCGGTGGATGGCGGAAGGGCTATCCTGCTGTATAAATCACCGCTCATCCACCACCACGATCTCCATACCATGAAACCCTCACCGAGTGACTATCGCAGTGATACTCTCACCCAGCCCACCGCTGCGATGCGTGCTGCGATAGCCGCGGCCGAAGTCGGGGACGATGTGTTTGGCGAAGATCCGACGGTCAATCGGCTCCAGCAGTATGTTGCCGGACAACTCGGTAAAGAAGCTGCGATCTTTGTGCCTTCCGGTACGATGTCCAACCAGATTGCGATCCTCGGGCACTGCCAGAGTGGTGACGAGTTTCTCTGCGAGGCGGGATGCCATATTTACAACTATGAGCAGGGGGCCTTTGCTCAGATCGGTGGAGTCATCAGCAGAACATTCATCGGGCACGGCGGCATCCTTGAACTTTCACAGCTGCAAGATGCGATCCGGCCCGACAATGCCCACGTAGTGCGGACCCGACTCGTCTCCCTGGAAAATACCCATAACATGGCTGGCGGTCGGATCCAACCTTATGAAAATGTCGCGGCGATCTGCTCCTGGGCACGAAAACACGATTTGGCGACCCACCTCGATGGTGCCCGACTCTACAATGCCGTCGTCGCGACAGGAATTTCAGCAGCCGACTGGGCACAACATTTTGACTCGATCAACATCTGCTTCTCCAAGGGACTCGGGGCTCCCGTCGGTTCGATCCTGGTCGGCTCTGCCGATTTTATCGCTTTGGCCCATCGCCGCAGAAAATGTCTTGGCGGAGCCATGCGTCAGGCGGGTGTGCTGGCCGCTGCGGCACTCTATGCCTTAGAGCACCATGTCGACCGCCTCGATGAGGATCACCGGCACGCCCGTACCCTCGGTGAGGGAATTGCCTCCATCAGCGGTTTGCAGTTAGAGACGCCCGAGGTCGACACCAACATCGTAATCTTTAACGTCGACGATCGCCTCTCGACCGGCGAGGCGTTTGTCGATGCCCTTGCGGCACGGGGCGTTCGCATGCTTGCCATTGGCGGTCAACGCGTTCGCGCCGTTACCCACCTCGACGTACCACTAGAGAACGTGGATGATACCATCGCTGCCTTGCAGGCCTGTGCTGCCCAGTTCGAGTAGGCGCGTTATCTACTCCAGATTCCATCGACCCCGATAAAAATCAGACCATGCCATCGAGTGCCCGATTTCTGATGTGCCCTCCCGAGTATTATGGGATCGAGTATGAAATCAACCCATGGATGGACCGCCGGCAACCGGCAGACCAGCAGCAGGCCAACGCACAATGGCAAGCATTGCATCAGTTGCTTTTGGACACTGGCGCTTCGATCGCACTTGCCGAGCCTCAAAAAGGGCTGCCCGATCTGGTGTTTTCCGCGAACGCCGCGCTGGTGTACCAACAGCGGGCCATCCTGTCCCACTTTTTGCACGAACAGCGGCAGGCAGAGCAACCCTATTGGGAATGCTGCCTGACAGACCTTGGCTTTGAGGTAGATCCAGCACCAACGGGAATGTCCTTTGAAGGCGCCGGGGATGCCCTGTTCTGCGGAAAGACTCTCTTTGCCGGATACCGGATCCGCAGCGATGCCTTGGGACACCAAACAATCGCCGCAGATCTCGGAATCCCACTCATCCCGCTCGAACTGATCGATGACTACTACTACCATCTCGACACCTGTTTTTGTCCCCTCAATGCCAATCAGGCTATTTACTTCCCCCCGGCATTCGATCCGTACGGCCGACAGGTTCTCTCTCAAACCATCGACGACTTGATTGCCGTCGACGCTGAGGAAGCAGGGCGGTTTGCCTGCAATGCCGTGGTCGTTGGCAAAACGGTAATCACCAACAGTGGCTGCCCCCAATTGCATGAGGCACTCGCAGGGAGGGGCTATGAGCCGCAGGAGACCGACCTGAGTGAATTCGTTAAGGCGGGTGGTAGCGCCAAGTGTCTCACGCTGCGTCTCGATGGCGAAGAAGCGGCCGACTGGTAAACGGGGTGAGGATTGAACATGCCTTTTGATATCGTTTTGCAATTGCGCGGCATGTTCTGCCAAGCATCCAGCAGGATCAAATGGTGAGGGCCTGCGCCAGATCGGCAATCAGGTCTTCCGTATTTTCAATTCCACAGGCCAGCCGGATCATGTTATCGGGAATACCGTACTGTTCCCGCTCCTGTGGGGTACAGCCGTAATAACTCATCACCATCGGCTGTTCAATCAACGATTCGACGCCGCCAAGGCTCGGACCGATACGGGGAATGGTAACGGCATCGATAACATCGGCTGTCTCCCGCCAATCGGCACCCTTCACCAGAAACGTCACCAGACCACCATAGCCACGCATCGTGCGTCGGGCGACTTCATAATAGGGATGTGTGGAGAGACCGGGATAATAGACACGTTCCACGCGTGGATGGTCCTGAAGAAACTCGGCAACGGCCAAGCCATTCTTGTTGTGGCGGTCCATGCGCAATTCCAATGTTTTCAACCCTCGCGAAAGCAAATAGATGTTGTGCGGCGCACTCACAGCACCCATGACACCTCGCAGATTCCGCACCGGTTCGAGAGAATCCGATTGTCCGATCACGACACCTGCAAGCAGATCGTTATGGCCACCGAGATACTTGGTCGCCGAATGGAGCACATAATCCACTCCCGCTTCGATCGACCGCAAGTTACAAGGCGTGGCCAAAGTGGCATCGATGAGCGTCTCGACACCATGCTCTCTACCGATCTGCACATAACGCTCCATGTCGATACAACTCAAATGCGGATTGGTCGGGGACTCACTGATAAGCAACCGCGTTTTTGGAGTGATGGCTGCTTCCATTGCCGCATAATCACAGGTTGGCACCTGACGAGTGACGACACCATACCGTGAAAGATGCTTTGTGCAGAACTCGCGACTGCGATGATAACATTCATCAAAAAAGATGATTTCATCGCCGTGCCCGAGTTTCGTCATGAGCAGGCCAACAATCGCCGCCATGCCGCTTGCAAAAAGAACCGCTTCCTGACCACCCTCAAGCGCTGCAATCTTAGCTTCGACAAATTTTTCCCCCGGCGACCCATAACGTCCGTACTCCTCACGGTGTTGTTTTTGTTCGATGAAGTCGATCACCGACTGAGAATCGGTAAATGTGAACGTTGAGCTACAGAATATGGCATCTGTGATCGCATCACCATATTTCTGCCGGGCCTCACCAGCATGGACGGCAATGGTCGAAAGACCCCTGGAAGAATCTTCGTCTGCTACCGTCTGCTTGTCTCTATGTCGCGAATGAACCACGTTAAAACCATTCCCCGCAGATTGTCCGCTTGTATGACTTCACTTTGTCTAGCACCCAGGAGATGACGCTCCCCTTTCAAACGGATGCCTGTCCAAAAAAAAACCGCGATCACTCGGATCGCGGCAGGCCAGCAAAAACACGATCGCTGTTGCAGAAAAGCCAAAAGGCGTCTCGGCGAGCAGCGATGGCTCTTTAGCAGTTGTTGGCTGCAAGCGGCCGCAAATCCCAGTGACCTCATCCTAAGCGGTTTATTTTACATCGACAACCACCCATACATACGGAAAAGGCGATTCAGGCCGGCCTGCCGTGATTTTCGAGTACCGACAAACACCCCCTCGGACCGTATTTACTGGACGAGGCATGGTAAAAAATCCTACAATAGAGGACATCGCTACGCGAGACAAACGCAAGAGCCGCAGGCCCCTCGAATCGAAATGGTAAACATGACGATGGCAAAATCGATCCGATTCATTTTGCACCGCTTTGCTCAAATTGCTCAGCTGCCCGCCTGCTGCTGCCTTTTGCTGATCCTTTTTCTCATTCCATCGAATGTGGATGCTCAGAGTGCCGACGCGACCACTACGGCCCAACAAGCCATTGGGCAGCTGCGGGATTCTTCTTTCGCAGTTCGCGAATCGGCCACGCGCAGACTTCTGCAACTCGGCATTCAGATCCAACCCCAATTGATTGAAGCAATCAACCATCCTGATGCGGAAGTCCGTCAGAGAATCCGTCGCATACTCCATTCCGTAATGGAAGAGGATTTACGTAAACGGATGAATCATTTCTCCACCGGCAAATCGATCGCTGGCGGACAACAACTCCCCGGGTGGGACCATTATCGGACCATTGTCGGGAGCGACGAACCGGCCCGCGAACAATTTGCCAAAGCACTTCAGGCAGAGCCTATTTTAATGGAGTCTCTCGAGCAAGAAACCGCCTATACGGCCCGAGCGATTCAAATTCGTACGCAAGTTCTTTATCGGGAATTGATCCGTACTCCCGGCAGCAATGCTCCCGGCAATTCCTCCAGTTCCCTTCACAAAGACTCCACTCCCATTGCGAGTGTCACTGCTCTACTCATTGCATCGACAAACCAGGACATTCCCATTGATGAACAGACCGGGCAGAAAATATTCCAACTCATGCAGCACTCCGGATTCACCCAGCAGTTATCTGCCAATGATGGCCCAACACCTGCTCGTCAACTCGCAGGACATTTCATTCGTCATTCGACTGGCACATCCCTGGCATACCAGATGTTGTGGCTCGCGATGCAATGCAACTTAAAAGAAGGACTCATCCCTGCTGAGGCGATTATCCGCGATGAGAACCAGCAACCGTATGTACTTCAGAATGCGATGCTTGCGATTGGGAAACTCGGCGGCGAGGAGCAACTTGATTTACTCGATTCTTTTCTCAGCGATGACACTCCCGTCAATAATCGCCGAGCCACCTCTGGCTTTAACCCGAAAATTCAGGATGTCGCCCTGGCCGTCACCATTCACATCCACGGCCAGAACCCGGGGGACTTTGGATTCAAAAAAATTCGCAAAAATGCTCAGACTTTGTTTCAGGCCAATACCATGGGCTTTGACAGCCAGCGAAGTCGAGAAGACGCCTTTACACAATGGGAAACGTGGCTGAGCAAACAGAAAACGTCTGAACAATAATCGCCTGAACAATAGTAGCTGCAGTGGACTCAACTCTCTCAAGATATTCAGCGCTGCCATCTCTGCTGAAACATCACCATGGCTACAAAACATAGCAGCCCGAGGCAGAAAGAGCTTGTCATGCCAACGAGCAATCCGGCAATACGCCCGCTTTCGGAATTGGCCGATGGCGAGAAAGCCGATGTCTTTGTTCTATTGACAGCGAAAGAGGACCTTACCACCCGCGATGGAAAGCCATACTGCATGGTGGCCTTCCGTGATGCCGCCAGAGAGGTCCGATTCCCTATCTGGGCCGAGTCAAAACTGTCGATCGAGTGCCGTGATGATTGGCGTGCCGGTAACTTCTATAAGATCCGTGGCGTCTACCAGGAAAGCTCCTACGGACCGCAGTTGATGATCCATGAAATTCGCGAAGTGACCGATGCCGATTCTGCCGATGGCTTCGATCCGAGTCTCTGCATTCCCGCCTCTCGCTTCGATCCTGAGGAAATGATGTGTGAGCTTCTGGACATTCTCAGAGCCAACATTGCCGATGAACCGCTGCGCAAGCTCTGCGTGCGCATACTCGAAGAGAATCGCGAGGTGCTGCTCATTTGTCCGGCGGCTCGATCCAACCATCATGCATTTCGCAGCGGGCTTCTAGAACATGTCCTGAGCGTGACAAAGACCTGCCTTTTTCTGGCCGATAAATATGCCGCTTACTACGAGACCCTTACACCGCGGCTAAACACCGATGTCGTCATCGCCGGGGCAGCACTGCACGACATTGGTAAGCTGCGGGAATACGACCTGGTCATCGAGGGGGTGGAATATTCCCCGGCAGGTAATCTGATCGGGCATATCCTCCAGGGGCGGGACATCGTCCGGGAACATCCCGCTGCAGCAGAGGTTGACGCTGAATTATTGCTACGTCTGGAACATGTGATCGTCGCCCATCAGCGGCTTCCCGAATGGGGGTCGCCCAAGCCGCCCATGACCCCCGAAGCCTTGATTGTCCACTACGCAGATGATTTGGATGCCAAGTATGCAATGATGGCAACCGCTCTCTCGGAGGCTGTTGGTGAAGATGCCATGACGAGCAATCGGAATCCGATGCGACAACGCCTCTTTCGCGGTGCCAAGCCGCGCTGAGTCGGCCCGCTAGATCCGCCGCGCCTGGACAAGGCGCGCATGTCCTGCATGATCCTTTGTAATGTTTTTTAGTTGCCACTCCCGGTGACTGTCAAAAATCTGCCTTACAGCCTCTTCGATCATCGGGCTGATCTCTAACAGCAACCAGCCACCTGTTGCGGTACGGGCAGTCGATTCTGCGACAATTCGCTCAATCACTTCAGTACCCCGCTGCCCGGCCAAGAGCGCTCGGCGGGGCTCATGTTCACGGATGTGGAGGGGAAGCTGCTCGTATTCGATTTCGCTCACATAGGGCGGATTGCTGAGCACAAAATCAAAGAGATCGGTAGATTCAACGTCGGCAAACAAATCGCCCGCGAACCAACCGATCCGATCGGAGACCGCATGGGTTTTGGCATTCCGTTTGGCGACTTCTAACGCTTCGCTGCTCGTATCGGTTGCCGTGACGTTACATCCAGGCAAGTGCACTGCTGCCGTAATCGCGAGCACACCGCTTCCTGTACCGATATCGGCAATCCGCAGCGATGCTTTATTCGGATGGAGTTTTGCCAGATCGAGAAGGGCGACGATTAGAAATTCTGTCTCCGCTCTCGGGATAAGAACCGCCGGAGTCACCTCAAAGGCCATGGCATAAAATTCCTTGTGGCCGACGAGATACGCTACAGGCGTGCCCTCAGCCCGACGGCGAACCAATTGCCGGTAGGCCTTCCGTATTCCATCATCTGCGACATGATCGAATGCGGTATAGAGCTCAATCCGCTCACAGCGGCGCACGGACGCCAAAAGAACTTCTGCATCGAGACGGGCACTGGGTGAGCCATGCTCGGAAAGATACTCTGCTGTCCAATTGAGCAAACGGCCGATCGTCCAGCTATCTTGATCGGCACACATCTGCAGATGCCATCCCTGTTATAGTGAGCAAAACATCCTGCAAGCTTATTCAACCGTTCCCATCAAATCCCGGAGCGCCTGGCGGTCGTGTTCAATCAACGCATCGGTGACCGGTTGCAACCCACCGGCAATCACATGATCGAGCTTGTAGAGCGTCAGATTAATGCGGTGGTCGCTAATCCGATTTTCAGGAAAATTGTAGGTGCGAATCCGCTGTGAACGATCTCCCGACCCCACAAGGGTCCGTCTCGTATCGGCCCGTCGCTTGTTCTCTTCCTGACGCCGCGCCTCATACAACCGCGACTTGAGCACCCGAAGGGCTTTGGCAAGATTTTTGTGCTGGCTCTTCTCGTCCTGACACTGAACGACCACACCCGATTCATAGTGCGTGAGCCGAATGGCCGATTCGGTCTTGTTCACATGCTGGCCGCCCGGACCGCTGGCATGAAATTTATCAATGCGATAATCGTCCGGCTTCAGGTTAATTTCGACATCTTCTGGCTCAGGCATGACAGCAACCGTGGCCGCTGAGGTGTGG
>MPMD02107197.1_pt1 | contig 31326 bp, 29 predicted proteins | sample 1617291 | NCBI WGS metagenome assembly MPMD02 (sample SAMN05944810, study PRJNA350692) | marine metagenome | biome: marine; feature: ODZ; material: water; isolation source: 120 m water sample filtered on 30 um supor filter | place: Pacific Ocean | collected 2012-04-09 | depth 120m m | reverse complement strand
GGCTTTTCGTACGATCCACCCGATCTTTCAATTCCTTCAGGTTCCACCAGGATTGATTACTTCCAATCTGAACTGATGGTTTGTTTTTTTCGCCACTTTGGAACAAATCGTTTTTCAGAAAGTCCGATTTCTTTTCATCCGGTATCAAAACCTTGATTGCCAGCGAATCATCAATCCCCGAGCCAAAAAACACATAGCCCAAGCCCGTTGCCTCAACCGGGAACTGAATCCCTGTGCGCTGAGTCACTTCGGCCAGTTCCTTGGCTGTCACGTTGGGCGCGACGAGTTCAATATCATCTCCAAATTTGAGCTCGCAACCGGCCCCCGGTAGGGCAGTGGCAATCGCGATGAGTATGAGTTGTTTCATTGATCAGCTTTTCGTCACGGCATTTCGACAGTGGTTATCGTGCCATTGTCGTCAAAAATTACCTCATGCCGGTTTGATCAATTTGGGGTAAAGTAGCCGAACTTGACCTTGTGAACCAGACCGTCCAACTTCCCGTTCACTTGGCCTCCATCCTCGGCTTCCGATTTAAACCGCAAGGTTTCAGTTGCTCCGCCCTTTAATTGTTTTACCTCGAAAACCTGCCCCCCAGCCTTAACTTCAATTTCTTGCCAATCCTTGGTGCCCTTGTTGGTCAGCTTGATATCATTCTTCGCACACCCCACCAAAACCACGGCTGCGATTGTTGTTAGTAGGAGGTGTTTCACTTCCCTTCAGCTTTAAATTCTTTTGCCGCCATCTCACCTAAATTGGTGACAATGTAGTGAATCTTAATCCCGTGTTTGGATTCCACCTTAACCGCGTTATTCTCCTTGTAGTCAGGTGAATCAGACTGTTTGTAGGACACCTCAAGGTTCTTATCGTCAATCCACTTCAGTTCAATATCGGTGAAGGCTTTCCACATCTTATGCTTGCCCAAAAGGCCGTCCCGTTGATCGAGTTTCTCCCCCGCTTTCCGCAGACTGGCATTAAAATAGAAGTAGCCGGCGGCACCTCCACCGGAGCCGGAAAAACTCGTGGCGATAAACTTGCCATTAGGTGATTTCTCTTCACCAATAATTTCAATCTCATCCGCATCAGGCTCTGCTCCAAAATCGATACAACCAATTAGGAGCACGAGCAGGCTACATATTACGGCCGAGGCAAAGGTTGGTTTTAGATTATTCATTTTTTACTGCCTCTTTTTCCGGTTCAAGAAGTTTTTCTATTCCTGCCGCAGACGCAACAAAGATGGCTCCGATCAGCATGGAGTAAATTACCACCCCCGAAAAAAGCCACCCCAATCCCAGCAGGATATTGCCTCGAACCGGCCATGCGTCCGGAGTCACAATCCGGCAAAAGCCAAGCCACGGATTTAGCATTGGCTCCACAACTTCCAGAAATGCGGGAGCAAAAAGAAGCAAGGACGTGAGTGCCAATAAGCACAAGGCACTCGTGATGAATGCCCATTGTGTTAATCGCCGCTTCATTTTCGCCGCACAATTGTGATTAGTATGTGTTTCATTTCTCTTCAGCTTTCAATTCTTCACCGCTCTTGCCGTCGCGTTTGCGGAGGAGTTCGGCGGTTTTATTGCGTTTGTTCGAAAGCGCTTCATCTAAAGGCGTTTGCCCACGGATATTCCTCTCGTTTATTTTTGCCCCATTAGTAATAAGTAATTCAGCTACTTCCGAAGCATGTTTTTCTGAATAACTCCGAACCACCTTATGTAAAACTGTATCTTCCGATTTAGCACGGTAGGGTTTATTATCATTAATCATACTTCCCGATTTAAGTTTCACATTTACATTCGCCCCTTTGGCAATAAGCATCTTCGTCAAGTCCAGATATATCTGATAACTTTTGGGATGACCTTGAGCCGCACCCCACGCCGCTGAATACAATAAAGTCTCTCCTGTGCGCTGTGTCTTGGCATTCACATCCGCCCCTGCATCAATAAGTAATTCTGCGGTTTCCTTATTACTCGCCGAATGCAATGGTGTATGATGGGTATCATCAATTGCCTTTACGTTGGCTCCTCGGTCGATCAGTAGCTTAACCATTTCGAATTTTTTCCCTTTCCAATCACTGTTGACGGCATGGTGCAAGGGAGTCATGCCCGGTTCGTCTTGCAGGTTCACGTTGCCGCCATTGTCCAGATACTTTTTGACTGCTTCAATATCTCCACGACCTACATCACCAAGCATATTTGCTTCAGCACGCCCTAAATAAACTGAATCTACGTGTGGGTCGCAACCAAGCAAAAGGACAGCCGCAAGTGTGATTAGGAGGTGTTTCATTTTCCTTATAGCTCTCAATTCTTTGCTCGTTTTATGGTTAAGATAAATACCCTTTTGTTTTTTATTTGTCCAAAATGGTGTGCGCTTTGCGTTCCACTGCATCAATGAGCTCATCCGGAGTCGATGTGCCTGCGGTAATACCCAGTTTATCTGCATCCACTAACCAGTCGGTTCGGATATCATCGGGGCCTTGAACGTGATGTACCCGCGAACAAAACTTCGCACAGGTGCGCGCCAATTCATAAGTGTTGTTGCTGTTTGCACCTCCAACAACCAGTACCACGTCAGATTGCTTCGCCAGTTCCACTGCTGCCTGCTGCCGCTGCTTGGTGGGCTGACACACGGTGTCCACAAACCGGACCTCCGCGCTTGGGAATCTGTTTCGCAGGTAGTCCACCAATATCCGAACTAGGGTGATGGGTTGGGTGGTCTGTGCCATTACGCCGTAACTCGGATACACGGCAAGGGCATCAATATCCGCTTTGTTCAAAATCACATCGCAGGCGGCCAAGTCTTCCGTTAATCCACGTACTTCCACATGGCCACGGCGGCCAATGATGATGGGATGGCATCCGGCATCTGCGAGCTTTCGAATTTGCTGATGGGCATAATGCACCAAAGGACAGGTGGCATCACTGATCTTTAAGCCCGCCATCTTTGCGTGATTACGAACCCGGTTTGAAGCGCCGTGAGCCGTGATCATCGCCGATTTCGTTTCCACTTGTTCTGGTTTATCTTTAAATTGCACACCTCGCTTTTTCAGGTCATCCAGCACCGAGGTGTTGTGCACCAGTTCGCCCATCACGGTGATGGGATGTTCTGTGACTTTGCTTCGGGCAAAGTTTATGGCATCGCGAACCCCAAAGCACAGTCCCAGATGCTCCGCCCGTCGAACGATGATATTAGCTTTGTACTGCAAAGTAAATGGGTTCCTTGATTCGATTGTGTTCATTTTGATTGTTAGTTTGATTGTTGTGCCTGCTTTACGATTCCTTCAAGCAGACTGAGATAATCACTGAAGGCCCTGATGCCGTTTGTCGTGAGCGTACAAGTGGTCAGGGGGCGATTCTTGCGGAAACTCTTGGACACCGATACATACCCGGATTTTTGTAGTGTGCGGATATGCGTGGTCAGGTTGCCATCTGTCATCTTCAGCGCGTTCCGCAATTCCGTGAACGACAACTCGGGTGACCCCGCGAGCATCGACATGATTGCCATGCGACTTTTTTCATGGATCACCTTGTCCAGTTGCTGAAACGAATCCGGATTCACTCGGTTTCCAAGGGTTCCGCAGTCAGTTTCAAATACAAGCCGTATGCCAAATTGTTGATTCCAAAAGCCCATCCCATTAACCAATGAGATTGAGTGTCGACAAGCCAGGAGGTTTCCCCAAACTCCAAAATACCATGGCAAATAATTCCGATAACAACAAAAAGCCAGCCGAAGAGCCTCAGTCCGCGTTGCATAAAAAAACCAGCTGAATTCAATGCGCCCCCGTACAGGATCATCCATATTGCCGCAAGGCGAATGCCATCCCGTTCCATTGGAGTACGCAACAACTCCAGGAGCCCCAGTCCCAATCCAGCGGCCAACATTGGAGCCATGGCCTGAGCTACTCTTCGCGTGGGGGGCGACCAAAATTCTTCGCCTCCCTTCAGTGCCTGCCTTCGAATCAGCAACAGTGCTAACAGCATCGAAATCCCGGCGACCCCCATCCAAAATGTGGCAAAACGATTGGGCTCAGTCCACCCAACGGCCTGAGCAAACGCGGCGGCAGCCAGGCCGAGCACACCGACGGTGATGGCCACGGGTGCCAGCGCACGACGATAGAGAGCGGCATGCTCCATCAGATTTCGAATTATTTTGAGGTTTTCTTCAGGCCAGTTAGCGTTCACGGGTATACTTTGTCGCGCAAAGTAAATGTGTGCAAGTAATATTTTGCAGGTTTTTGTTGATGGGAAGAGCAAGGGGTTTCGCTCTCATTCCAGCCGTTGTGCGCGGTCCCGACAGTGAAGAAAAGCCAAGTAATTTACAGAATTCTGCTTGGTCAATGGCGAATAACGAGTAAATCCACTTGAATTGTGAGATGATAGAACTGACGGTCTTTGTGCAGTGAAACCGTTTGATTCATTTTTCTTTGCCAGTTTGTCTTTGGCTGGGTTTTTGTGTGGCCCCCATCAAATCAACGCTGAAAGCCCGCTTGTCGGTGATCTTTCGATTGGGGTGAAAACCCCGCTTAAGGTCAGACTCGCCGAACCGCTCCGCGGTTTGGTTGCCGACAAGCAACTTGGCCTGTTGCGGCATCGAGTCCTGAAGGGTCAACTGTTGCACACGGCGAAGAAGGGACTTCGCGGTCTCTTTGAGACACGCGGCGTGCGCACCCCGAAGGGGGATTTACTTCTGATGTTTCCCGAGGGAAACCATTACGCTGCCAGCAGCGGGAAGGTGAACGACATGATCGCCTACCGCTCCAGCGACAACGGCAAAACGTGGAAAGGCCCCTCGATCGCGTTTGACATTGATTACAGTCAGCACGGGTTCATCCCGCTGGTCCCAAGGGGCAGCAAGCGCATTTATGCTTTCGGCACCCAACCGATTCCCAGCAAGTACAGCCGGGAAAAGGGACGGCACGAAAACACCCCGATCGGGTTTCGCTGGTCGGACGACGACGGCCACTCTTGGAGCGGCATCACGTTGATCAAGCCGAAGAACGATCCGGGCTTTCTTGGCATGTCGGTCACGCGGATGTGCGAGACCGATTCCGGCGCGTGGATCCTTGGCTCGCACGCGGCGGACTGGTCCAAGAATCCGCTCATCACGCGGCAGTACATTTTGCGTAGCGAGGACAGGGGCAATTCATGGACACTGCTCCCCGGCAAACGTCCCGACGGCTGGTTCTCTCCCAAGTACAGTCGCATGGATGAAGGGCGCCCGATTTATCTGGGGAATGGCGAGGTTTATTTCATGGCTCGTACCCCCACCGGTCGCATTTGGGAGGCGCGCAGCATGGACGATGGCAAGACGTGGACCGATCCCAAGCCCTCGGCGCTCGTTCATCCGGACGCGCCGCCGATGGTGTTTCACCTGAGTAATGGCAAAACGCTGATTGCGTTTCACCACAATCGGCACATCAACACACAGTACGTCGGACTGACCGGCAAGATGGATGGCATGCGCGACAGGGCGGAAATTTGGATTTCATTGTCCAAGAACGGAGGGCGCAACTGGAGTGAACCGCAGTTTCTCTTCACCAACGCCACCCGATCCAACCCTGCGAAGAACGGCTGGTTCAACCACAACTCATCCTACATGGATGCCGTGATCGACAACGGCACGATTCACCTATTCCTCCCACACCTCTGGAACCGCGCCGTGTACATGCGCCTTGAGGAGAAGGACTTGGGCAAGCTGCCAACGTTCAAGAGATTGGCCAAGCGCTTGGCCAAGTGATCTGGACACGAGCGCTTGGCTGGATCGTCTACCTGGTCGTTTCCTGAAGTTGCTCGCTCCAGTACTGGAGGAAGAATTTCTTTTCGCTGAAGTTAAATAACAAATCCGATTCACCGACGATCGGCCGGAGGGTGGTCGTCATTTGAATCGTTACCAAAAGAAAAATCAGGCACCACACAAAGAGATGGCCGGTGTTAGTCATCCCCATGGCCTTCCCGGCACGAAAGACCAGCGAGAAGCCGAACCCGACACTGATCAGCCAAAGCGCAAGGAGCATGAACCCGATAAACACCGCTGATGTGCTGGAGACGCTAAACAGCCAAACGACGGGGGCAAATCCTACCAGCAATAGCCCGGAGAGCGCGACGATCGCGCAGAGCATGCCCACGACCGAACTGAACTTGGCTTCCAATCCGCCTATGCAGGTGAAGATGTAAAGGCTCGGCAGGCATATTGCCGCGCTGAACATCAACCCGGAAACAATCTTGAGAGGCGCCGCCCATATTTGATTCCCCCAGGAAAAGGTGCCCACGACCAAGCCAAAAACCGACAGGCACACCATCGAAATCAAAAGCAGCGTGACGGGAATCTTCCAAGACACTTCCTTCGTTTCCAGTTCGTGAAAAATAGTCAGCGGCTTCCGTAGAAGTTTACTCATCAAGTTGGAGAAGGAGCTTCCTCCTTCCAAAGGAGCATAATCCGTATGAGCGCTGCCGCCGCTGGGGGGAATTACACCGGGAATCCGTTGGGGGTTCACCTGTTTCGATTCGTGTTTTTCTTCAGTCATATTATGCTTGTTGTGAAAGTTTAATCATTAAAATTGAGCGATATTTTTAAAGGCAACCATCACCGACTCATAAAAGTTGCCGTTGAACGGATCGTCCCTGAGGAATTCCACCTTAAGCCCCGGCGAAACAAAGAACGGACGCAAATTCCATGATATCTGTGCTCCGACAAAAAGATTGCCAGTCAACCAAGCGAAAAATGCATGTGTCCCTGCACGGTTGGAGTCCGCAAACTCACGAACGTAATGAAGCAGCCGAGCATGTGCCGTGATGCCTGCGAAGGCGATCAGGGAGGTGTGCATCAACAGGCTGGCGCCATGCCAAGCGTGGTTCCCGGAGCCATCGCCCGACGCAGGCATGTTGAGAGTGGCAAAGAAACTAACCGGGCTGAGCGCCCCGAGAACCACCGCCATGATGGCAAAGCCGGTGAGTAGAAACTGAATGCTTTTCCGGATACCAATCCCACTCCCAAGCACCAATCCCAGCAGGCCATTGAGCAGGCCGTTGAACAGCAGGGTGATGAAAAGAATCAACGGCAACTTGATCGCGACATACGCCCCCATCTCCCAACCATTCCGCAGGCCCACGGTGAACCCATAGGCGCCGCACCCCAGCGTAATGAGCGCCATGCAATATTGAGTGGAACCCTTTTGGGCCGCTTCAATCCAATCCGCAAGCAGTCGCCTGTCCCCGCGACAAAGGGCAATGGCACTCTGAAAAGACTGGACAGCTGAATTCAAGCTCCTGAGCCGTTTATGGACTCCGATCGTCTATCGCTCGTTCAAAATCCATTGATGCAAAGAAGGGCCGAGTTCGAATATCGACGGCTGGCGCTTGGCCAAGTGAATCAAATCCGAGTCGCTTCAGCCTTGGCCATCGCCTCGGCCTTGAACTTGGCCAAGCGTCGGTTGATTTCGGGCTCGTTGGCCCAAAGCTCTTGGCCCTCGTTCGGCAGCCGGTGGATGGGGTCGTAGTAGTAGAAAATCTCGCCCGGCTTGGCCGTGGGTGACGTCCATGCGGAAACACCGATCTCCTGATCGTAGAGCGAGTAACTCGATATTTCCCGTTTTCCGCCGCCGCCTGGCGCATCACAGACAACGCGGGGAGTGTTGAATCCAGCGATCGATCCCTGAAGGCGGCGCGACAGTTGTTCTGCCGTTCGGACGGTGGTGCGCAGGTGTTCGCAACCCGGCACCATGTCGTGCAGATAGATGTAGTACGGCTGAATGAGCTGGCTGGAGAGTTTTTTGGCCGTGCGATGCAGGCAGTCGAACGAGTCGTTCACGCCGCTGACGAGCACGGACTGATTGCGCACCCGCACACCGGTTTCGGACAGCGCCTTCATCGCCCGGGATGTCCATGCCGTGATTTCCCTGTCGGTGTTGAAGTGTGTGTGCATTGCGACTTCCTTCATCCGATCCCGGCCCATCCGACAGACTTCCGCCAGTGCCTCCACCCATTCGGTGTCGCTTGTGAATTTCATCGGCATGATCGCGATCCCCTTGGTTGCAAAGCGAATCCGGCGAATGGTGGGGATTTCCAGAAGTGTCGTGCCGATCTGGTGAATTTGGCTGGGCCTGAGCAGGAGTGCATCCCCTCCGGAGATTACGATGTCCTCGAGCTGCGAGTTGTTTCGTATGTACTCAAACGTTGCATCCCATTCGTTCGTTTTGGCGCCGTAGGTGGACTTGCTTTTTACGGCGGTGCTGCCACCAACCATCCGGCTTCGGGTGCAGAAAGAGCAGTACACCGGACAAAGTGTCAGTGGCAGAAACAAGGCCTTGTCGGGGTAACGATGCGTCAGGTAGGGCGTGGCCTTGTGGCCATCCTCGTTCAGGGAATCATCCATCGCATGCGGATGATCGGGAATAAACTGCGAACCCAGCGGCAGGAATTGACGCCGCACCGGGTCGTCCTCCACGTTGCCCCAATTGATCCTCGAGAAGATATACGGCGTGAGGCGCACGTTCATCGGCGTCTTCAGCAGGCCGTCCTCGATGTCGGCGATCAGCGTTGGTGTGGCCAAGCCCTGCAGCACCTCCTGAATTCCCGGCACCGAAGTGATGGAATTCTGCTGCTGCCAGCGAAAGTTGCCGAATGTCTCCGCGTCAATGTCGCGCCAGGCGGGAATCGACCGCCAGAACTCAGACCGGTCGAATCCATAACCAACCGCCGGGCTGTCCGTTTGGATGTCCGTGGCTGTGTTTTGCGTTTGTGCGGCCTCCTTCATCATCGGCTAAGCGATTGACAAACAGTCAAATACGACTGACCGATGGTACACCAAATTGATCATTTTTCGAGACAATTTCTGCCACGACTTGTTTACAGTAAATCGACGCCTATCAGCGCTTGGTTTTTGAGGTCACCTTGATGTCGGTGATCTGCATCTCCTTGTCGATCGCCTTGCACATGTCGTAGATCGTCAGCGCGGCGGTCGAAACGGCGGTGAGCGCCTCCATCTCGACGCCGGTCTTGGCTGAGATGCGGGCTGTGGCGGTGATGACAATGCGATCGCGGCTTTCGGGGATTTCGAAATCGACCTCCGCGTGGGTGATCGGCAGCGGGTGGCAAAGCGGGATCAGATCGGCAGTTTTTTTCGCCGCCATGATGCCGGCCAAGCGTGCCGCTGCCAGCACGTTGCCCTTGGCCGCCTGACCGCTCTCGATCGTGTCGAGCGTGGCCTTGGCCAGGCGGATCTCGCCGCGAGCCATCGCCTCACGCTCCTGCACCGGCTTGGCCGAGACGTTGACCATTTGTGCTTTGCCGTCGGCATCGATGTGGGTTAGGTCACTCATTGATTGGCCCGATCAGGTTTTCGCTCCAGCGGCGAATTATGCCAATCATTCGGTCGCGGAGCAACTCATCTGGTTTGGCGTGTTTCGGGATGAAATCCGGCGAGGTGCCGAGCAGGTCGGTGGTCACCAGAATCTGTCCATCGCAGTTTTTACCGGAACCGATTCCGATGGTTGGAATCTCAACCAAGTGCGTGATCTCAGCTGCGACGATCGGTGTCACGAGCTCGAGCACGATGCCAAATGCTCCCGCTTGGCCAAGCGCAAGGGCGTCGGCGAGCAGGGCCTCCCGCTGCGCTTCGTCGCGGCCCTTGATGCGATAGCCGCCCTCCTCGAGCATATTCTGAGGCAGCATGCCGAGATGCCCGAGGAACGGAATGCCAGCGGCGCGGATCGCCTCGATCTGTGGCAGGATCGCCCGGCCACCTTCAGCCTTGACCGCCTCGGCGCCGACAGCAACCAGCCGTTTGGCCGACTCGACAGCCTGCGCCGGTGTTTCGTAAGTCTCAAACGGGAGGTCGGCGGTGACGAGACCGTGCGGCCTGGCCCGGGCCACGGCGCGGACGTGATGCTCCATTTCTTCGAGCGCCACATGCGTGGTGTCCGGGTAGCCGAGGACGACCATCCCCAGCGAGTCTCCGACGAGCAGCAGCGGCACCCCGGCGGCGTCAAGCAGTTTGGCCATTGGGAAGTCGTACGCGGTCAGCGCCGCGATCGGCTCGCGGCCCTTTCGTTGTTGGATGGTTTGCGGCGTCTCCCGTGTCTCGCTCAAGCGGCAAGGTTCACCCCGGCCCAGCCCGCGCTCAAGCGCAAACTCCGCTTGGCCAAGCAGTGGTTCGCTAACCGCCGCGCTTGGGATCGAGCCACGGCGTGCCGGACCAATACCACTTGAATGACGGCAGCACCTCGGCGTGGCCGTCGGTGAAGCTGACATTGCTGCGGCCGCTATGGCGCAGGTGCGGGCCGCCCCAATTGGGATCACCGGGATTGGTGCCACAGCTGCATGGTACGTTACTGCCGGGGTCTTGGATGATCCAGCAGCCGGGTTTCTCGCGTGATTGAGGCGTGACGCATTTCCTCGGGTTGGTGGTGTTGACCGGTAGGCTGCCGCCGTCGGTCTTATAAACGAGCGTGGCGGGGCTGCGGACGGCGCTTTCCTTGAGCGGAGCGTATTCCCAGACACCGGGCCAGTTGCAGCCGCCAAGGCGGAAGCTTGCGGAGTAGTTGTTCGTGGTTCGGTCAAAGTCGTAAATGGTCTCCTTGGTCTTGAACGGCTTGCTGGGACAGCGAAGTGTCTTTTTGGTTTCCTGATACGGTAGCAGATAGTTGAACCACGACGTCCGGTTTTGCTGGCTGCCCACGAGCGTGAAGGTCCAGGCGAAGCGATCGCCATTGTCGCCGTTGTACATCTTGGCGGCGAGCGTCAATTGCTTGATGTTATTGAGGCAGTATATTTCCTGCCCCTTGGCCTTGGCCTTGGCCAATGCCGGCAGCAGCAGGGCGGCCAAAATGGCGATGATGGCAATGACCACCAGCAACTCGATCAGTGTGAAGGCCCGGCTGTGTTTCATGGCTTGGCGCCCCAGTTGAGCAGGCGCCCCCGGCGGCGGGGCTTGTCCGGGACGCTTTCACTGCGTTGCAGCACCTTTTTGATGTCCGCCTTTTTGGAAATCTGGAGAACCATCCGGTTATTGGCTGCGATGCTGAACTTCGTCGAGACCGGCTTCTTGCGCGCCGCCCCGCGCTTGGCAGTCCATTTGCCCGGCACAGCCTTTCTTTTGCCCGGTGTCCTGCGGCCCGAGAAACGGTTGGGGTCGGCTGCCTTGCGTCTGGCCTCCAGCGCGTCCTGCTTGATCTTCTGTAAAAACTCCAGCACGGCGGCAGTCTCGCTGCTGGCTGCGACGTCCGGGCGCAGCACGCCCTTGGCCAGGTTTTCGCGCACCTCAAGAGGCGTGATTTTCAGTCCGGTACTGAGCTTCCGCAACTCGCGCCGCACGGCAGCCACCACCGGGTCGCTCAACAGCATTGCGCCAAGGAAGTGGCGGTTGCTCATCTCGAGCCGTAGCCGGAAGTGATCCAGCCCGGCACCTTGATGGCCCTCACGTGTCAACAAGTAAAGCGTCTCGAGGTGCGCGGTGCGTCCCGGCTGCATGTGCGACAAGTCGAACGCCAGTACAACCGGCGTTTCCGGCTTGGTTTTGCCGGCATCCTCGACATGGTGCACCTGCCAGCCGATGCCGTTGGTCAGGATGATCCACTCGACGCCGTTAAGCAGCGCGTGCTGCGCCGTGGCGAGCAGGTAGCGGTCATCCGGAGCGGCGCCAATCGGGCTGACGCGAACCAGCATGGCAACCGAGCCACCGGAGTGAATCGCGAAATCATAAACCGCCTCACGGTTGTCCAGTTCCGACGTCACCTCCGAGTAGCGGTCGAACCCGAACAGGTCCGACAACAGGTCGATCGCCAGCGTGGCGGTGTCCGCACGACTGGCTTCGCGCTCCCTGGCAACCTTGAGCAGAGGCTTGAACCGGCGTAAACCGGCGCGGAGCCGTTCCTGGACTTTTTTTGTAATCTTAGCCATTCGACCAGAAGGACGGGTGATTCAAAGCAAGCCACCTGCCAAAAGCAAGCCGACAATGCACTTGAATTGGCCCTGTTTGTCGCCCCTAATCGCCGCGCATGAACAAGCGATCGCTCCAGTTTCTCGAGACTTTGGTCAATACGCCTAGTCCCTCCGGCTATGAATCGCGCGGCCTGCGGGTCTGGATGGACTATGCCGGCCAGTACGCCGACGAGACCTATTCCGACGCCTACGGCAATTGTGTCGCCGTGCTCAACAAGGGTGGCGGCCCGCGGCTCATGCTCGCCGGCCACGCCGACGAGATTGGTATGACTGTCAATTTTATCGACGACAACGGCTACGTGTACGTGCGGCGGCTCGGCGGTACCAACCCCGCGATAACCAAGGCCCAGCGCGTCACTGTCCACACTCGCAAAGGCCCGGTGAAGGGGGTCGTCGGCAGTGTTGCACCGCACCTCATGAATACTGCAACCACTGCGCTCAAGGTGCCGAAGATTCACGAGGTTTTTGTCGACATTGGCGTCGACTCCCGCAAGGCCGCTGAGAAACTTATCCGCATTGGCGACCCAATCACGCTCAATGACCAGTTCGAACTGTTGCGCGGCGACCTCGCCGTGGCGCGTGCGTTCGACAACCGCGTTGGCACATGGGCCGTGGCCGAGACGCTGCGCCTGCTCAAGAGCAGCAAGTCCAAGCTCAACGCCGAGGTGTGCGCTGTCGCCAACACGATGGAGGAGGTTGGCCTGTTCGGCGCGCGGCAGATCGCCTACTCGCTGCATCCCGACGTTGCACTGGTGATGGACGTCACCCACGCGACCGACTACCCGACCGTTGACAAGCGGCAGCACGGAGACATCAAGGTTGGCCAAGGGCCCACCGTCACTCATGGCAACTGCAACCACCCCGAGGTCATCCGGCGAGTCGAGCAGGTGGCCAAGCGGCTTAAGATCAACCTGCAGCATGAGGCCATCTCCGCCACGAGTGGCACCGACACGGACGCCGTTTTCTGGACACGCGGCGGCATCCCGAGCGGTCTCATCAGCCTGCCCAACCGCTACATGCACTCGCCGGTCGAGGTGGTCAGCCTCAAGGATCTCGAACAGATTCCGCAACTCATGGCCGGCTTCGCCAAGTCGCTGAAAAAAGGCGACCAGTTCAAGGTGAAGATCTAAACCAAGCGCTTGGCCAAGCAGCCCAATTCTCATGAAACAAACAGTTGCCATTGCCTGCTCGCTGGCCGGGCTGGTTTTTTTCGGTGGAATCACAGGCCAAGCCGCTGACGAAGAACTTAAACCGGCCAGTGCCATCGAGCGGGCGCTTGCGGAGGAAATCATCGGGCCTGCCCTTGCGCTGGAGGAGGTGCGGGTGTTCAACGAGACGCGCGTGCCGGACATGCCGCGCGTGCGCAGCGCCGCCGAATGGCAGGCCAAGGCCACCGAGTACCGGCGGAACGTCCTCGAAAAGGTGGTCTTTCGCGGCGAGGCGGCGAAGTGGCGGGACACGCCGCTGCGGGTGGAATGGAGCGCCGTGATCGAGGGCTTGCCGGGATACCGCATCCGGAAGCTGCGCTTTGAGGCCGTGCCGGGCTGGTGGATACCGGCTCTGCTGTACGAGCCGACAAAGCTCTCCGGCAAGCGCCCCGTCGTGCTCAACGTCAACGGCCACGATGCGAAGGGCAAGGCGGCGGACTACAAGCAGCTCCGCTGCATCAACCAGGCCAAGCGCGGCATGATCGCGCTGAACGTCGAGTGGATCGGCATGGGGCAGTTCGCCAGCCGCATGGGCCATTACCAGATGAATCAGCTGGACCTTTGCGGCACGTCCGGCCTCGCGCCGTTTTTCCTGAACATGAGCAAGGGCCTCGACATTCTGCTTTCGCATCCGAATGCCGATCCGGAGCGAGTCGCCGTCGCCGGCCTGTCCGGTGGCGGGTGGCAGACGATTATCATCAGCTCACTCGACGAGCGCGTGACGCTGGCCAATCCGGTGGCCGGCTACTCCAGCTTCAAGACGCGCGCCCGCCACGGCATGGACATGGGCGACTCGGAGCAAACCCCCAACGACCTCGCGCTGTACGCCGACTACACGCACCTCACCGCGATGCTGGCCAATCGCGCTGCGCTGCTCACTTACAACGCAAAGGACCAATGCTGCTTCATTGCCGGCCACGCGCTGCCGCCGCTGCTCAACGCCGCGCAACCGGTTTTCGACCTGCTGGGCCGCGGTGGCTTCCTGCGCTCGCACATCAATCACGATCCTGGCTCGCACAACTTTGAGCTCGACAACCGACAGCAGCTCTACCGCTTCATCGGCGACATTTTCTACGACGGCCGCGACTTCGACTGGCGGGAGATCCCTAGCGCGGACGAGGTGAAATCCGCCGATGCGTTGTGGGTGGGCTTGCCCGAGACCAACGGCGACTTCAACTCAATCGCGCTTGGCCTGATGGAGAAGCTGCCCAGGCCGTTCGAGGGCGACCCGCGGCAGCGGCTGCTCAAGATTATCAACGCCAAAAACTACACCGCCTTGGCCAAGCGCGTCGGCGGCGAGGGGGCGGCCGGGCATTATCAATTCCGGATCGGTGGCGACTGGACGGTGCCCGGCACGGTGTTCACGCCTGAAGCGCCCAAGGCCACCACGCTGCTCATCGCCGACGCCGGCCGCAAGGCGCAGGCTGGGCGGGTGGAGGCGCTCTTGGCCAAGGGCCAGCGTGTCGTGTCGTTCGATCCGTTTTTCTTCGGCGAGTCGAAAATCAAGAGCCGCGATTTTCTGCACGTCATCCTGATGCACGCTGTGGGCGAGCGGGCTCTGGGCGTGCAGGCCGGCCAAATCTCGGCGGTGGCCAACTGGGCGGCGGGGCAGTTCAAGCAGCCGGTGGAACTCGAGTCCGTCGGCCGGCGGCTCAGCGTGGCAGCGCGGCTCGCGGCGGTGCAGAGCGGTGCAATCAGCGCGTTGAAACTGCATGGCCCGATGCGGAGTCTCAAGGAAGTCATCCGCGAAAACAAGGGGGCAAACCAGATGCCGGAGATGATGTGCTTCGGCCTACTGGAGTCGTTTGATCTACCGCAGATCGAGGCCCTGATCGCCCCCCGCCCGGTTGCGACCGCGGAGTAACGGCCGATCAGCGCTTGGTGTGGGAGCAGATACCACGCTGGCTGGTGGCGACGAAGTCTATGAGCTGTTCCGCCAGCACACCGGAGCAGTCGGTGCGGGCTTTTACGAGCGCATCTTTCATCAGGTCGCCGGAGAGAAAAATGGCGTGATAGGCTTTCTTGAGCTGTCGCCGTTCCTCCGCCGAGAAGCCGGCGCGTTTCAAACCGACGCTGTTCAGGCCGCACATGCCGTTGATGCCGCGCACGATCGAGAACGGCGGTAGGTCGAGGCTCACCCCGGCGCAGCCCTGCATCATCGCCATCGCGCCGACGCGGCAGAACTGGTGCACCACGGCGTTGCCGGCGAGAAACGCCCCGTCACCGATCATGGCGTGGCCGGCAATTAACACGCCGTTGGCGAGTATGGCCTTGTTGCCGATGATGGCGTTGTGGCCGACGTGGCTGTTCGCCATGAAGAAGTTTTCCGAGCCGATCTGCGTGTCTTCATCCAGCGTGTTCGACCGATGTACGGTGACGTGTTCGCGGAAGAGATTCCGCTCGCCGATGATGAGCCGTGTCGGTTCGCTGCCGTACTTCATGTCCTGCGGCGCGTCGCCGATCACGCAGCCGGTGTGGAAGCGGTTCTCCCCACCGATCGAGGTGTGGCCGGTGAGGTGCACGTGCGGACCAAGCTCGCAGCCGGCGCCGAGCGTGACGTGTTCGTCGATCACGGAGTACGGGCCAACCCGCACGCTCTCGTGCAATTGCGCTCCGGGATGGATGATTGCGGTGGAGTGGATCATTCGTAAAAATATCCAAGCTCGCGGAGCGATGCGTAGTCTTTATCGCGCTTCGCCGTGCGGCGGCCGAGGATGATGTGGTCCAGTACGTCGATTTTCAACAACTTGCCGGCGCGGATGATGTCGCGCGTGAACTTGATGTCGGCCTCCGACGGGGTGGGGTCGCCACTCGGGTGATTGTGCGCGAGGAACAGTGCCGAGGCGTTGGCGGCGATGGCCGGGCGAAACACGTCGCGCGGATGCGTCACCAGCGAGTCGAGCGTGCCGCGGGCGAGCGTCTCGACGCGGATCAGACGCCGTCTGGTGTTCACGAGCACGACATGAAAATGCTCGACCTCGAGCAACCGGTTGTCTTCGCGCAGCAGGCTGGCCAACTTCTCCGGCGTGTCGAGCACCGGCGCCTCGCCGCGCAGTTCGTCGGCCATGCGCTTGGCCAGGCTGAACGCACTCTTGAGCGTGACTGCTTTGTCGCGGCCGACGCCTTTCACACACAATTCCTCGATAGGCGCCTTGGCCAGGGCGTCAAGTGAGTTAAATTTACTGAGCAGCGACTGGGCTACATCGATCGCCGACAAGCCCTGCGTCCCGGTACGAAGCAATATGGCGATTAATTCATTGTCCTTAAGAGCCTCCGCGCCCTTGGCTAGGAGACGTTCACGCGGCTTTTCGCTGTCGGGCAGATCCTTGATTCGTGTCGCCTCGGGCATGCGGTTTATTGCTGGGCGGCCTTGCGTTTGCGTCGACGTTCGCGCTTGGGCTTGTTGCCCGCCGGTTTCTCCACCTTGAACTGTAATTGCTTGTCCCACGAGTTGGTCTTGCGCGGGCGATAGAGCGGGCGGCCATCAATCTTCGGTTGGCTGCCAATGATAGCTCGGAATTTTTTAAGCGCAGCCAAGTGCTTCGGCTTGTCGCTGTTGAGCAAATTATTTTGCTCGAGCGGATCGGTTTTGAGGTCGTACAGCGCGGTGATTTTTGGCTCGTGCTCCAGCCAGACCTTGTAGCGTTTGTCGCGAAGGACGCGGTCCGCAAAATCGTTGGTACCGCGTACGCCGTTTTTGTCGAGTCGCCCTGCACCGTGGCCAAGCGCCATGATCCAGTCGCGTGGCGAGTCGTCCGTCTGGCCAAGCAGCAGCGGAGCAAACGACTTGCCGTCGAGCGTAACACCCTTAGGCAGCTTTGCTTGGCCAAGTTCGGCGAAGGTCGGCAGTAGGTCGGAGAAGTCGGTCAGCGCGTCGGTCTCGCGGTCGCCGGGGACAAGGCCGGGGCAGTTGACGATGAACGGCTGGCAGACGCCGCCCTCGTACTTCGAGCCCTTGCCGCCGCTGGGACGCTTGCCTTTGGTCGTGCCGCGCATCCCGCCGCTCGTGCCGTTGTCGGTGGTGAATATCACGATTGTTTGGTTGCGGATGTTTAGGTCGTCGAGCGTGCCGACCAGACGCCCGACGAGTTTGTCGGTGTAGTGCACCATGGCCTTGAGCTTGTCCTTGCCCGCAGTGACCTTCGGCTCGTCAGGAGTCGGCACAAGCGGACCGTGCGTGAGCGCCATCGGGAAGTAGAGCATCATCGGCTCGTCGCGATGCTGCCTCATAAAGTCGATGAGGAAGTCGCAGTAAATGTCTGGCCCGAATTTGTCCTTGTAGGTTTTGCTTCCGGCGCGCGTGTGGATGTAGGCATCCCAGTAGCGTTCGTTGCTCGGCGGGTTGCCGGTTTCGTAGCCTGTCCAGACCGCCCAGTCGTCGAAGCCGTGTTTTCGCAGCGCCTCCGGTTCAAGCCGGAAGTCGTTAATCTGCCATTTGCCGGCGATGGCCGTGGCGTACCCGGCGGATTTCATGACCTCCGCGAAGGTGGTGTACTTGGCCCAGTCAAAGTAGCCGACACCCCATCGCGGCACGTCCCAATGATTCACCCAGCCGGTGCGCCACGGGTATTGTCCAGTAAGTAGTGTGGCACGTGTGGGCGTGCACTGCGGCATCGACCATGCGTTGTGAAACTTGAGACCGCCCTTGGCCAGGCGGTCGATGTTCGGTGTGTCGATGTCGTCTGCGCCGTAGCAGGAAATCCAATCCTTGCCGAGGTCATCGACCATGATGAACAAAATATTCGGCTTGGCTGCGGAGATGGATTGCAGGCCAAGCGCACAAAGAATCGTCAGAGAAAAAAACAGGCGCTTCACACCGGCAGCGTAGCCGCCCCGCCGCCTCAAGCCAAGCGCTTGGCCAAGCTGGGTATCTAGAGTTTATCCTCGGGGCCGAAGAGGAGGGTGCGGATGTCCTCGAGAATGAGGTACATTGAGGGCACGAGGATCAGCGTGATGACAGTGGCAAAGATGACACCGAAGCCAAGCGAGATGCCCATCGGCACGAGGAACTTGGCCTGCAGACTTCTCTCGAGCAGCAGTGGGGTAAGGCCGGCGAAGGTGGTGAGCGACGTGAGCAGGATCGGCCGGAAACGGGCCAGGCCGGCCTGGCACGCCGACTCCATCTCGCTCAGGCCGATGCCGCGCTTGCGGTTGACATAGTCCACCATCACGAGGCTGTCGTTGACGACCACGCCGGTCAATGCCACGACGCCGAAGCCGGAAAGAATGGTGATATCCATGCCCATCACGACGTGCCCCCAGACCGCCCCAATCAGCCCGAACGGAATCGCTGCCATGACGATGACCGGCTGGATGTACGAGTTGAATGGAATCGCCAGCAGCCCATAAATGATGACCAGCGCGATGATGTAGAGGTACTGCAGGCTCGCGAGAGTCTCGGCCTGCTCGCTCTTCTCGCCCTCGAACGACCAGTAGATGCCGGGGAACTCCAGCTGCATTTTGGGGAGCAGTTCGGTTTCGAGTTGACGGTTGATCTCCTGTGTGTTGCCGATGGTGGCATCGACGTCACCGGTGACGTTGACGGCGCGCCGCCGGTCGATGCGCCGAATCGATTCGTAGCCGCGGCCGTGGGTCACGCTGGCCACCTCGCCAAACGGCACCTCGATGCCGCCCGGCAGGCGGACGCGCATCCGCTCGAGGTTGGCGACGCTGCGGCGTTCTTCGCGCGGATAGCGGAGCATGACCTTGACGTCGTCGCGCCCGCGCTGGAGCCGCTGCACCTCGTCCCCGTAAAACGCCTGCCGCACCTGCCTCGCCAGGTCGGCCTGCGTCAGGCCAAGCGCCTCAGCCTCCGGCTTGATCTTCAACTGCACCTCTTCCTTGCCATGTCGAAACGAGTCAGTGATGTCGATGACGCCTCTGAGCTTGGCCAATTCCTGCTTGAGCCACCCGGCAGCGTCTTGCAGTTGGTCAAAGTCCGCACCGGTGAGCACGACGTTGATTGCGTCTCCGGCCTGGAAGATGTCGGCGGTAAACTGCAGTTCTTCGGCCTCCGGCATGTCGCCGACGATATCGCGCCAAAGCCGCGCCACCTCGTAGCTGTTGAACATTCGCTCCTCGGCTGGCAAAGCTTCGATGTGTACCTCACCGGTATTTGTGCCCTTGATGGAGGAAGTGACCCTGCCTCCGGCTCGACTCTGGTCGGTGTTGAATGGTTGGCTACCCACTGAGCTGAGCATGTGACGAACGATGCTGGGGTGGTCTCCCGGTGTCCTGGCATCGAGCCGTTTCTGTACCTCAATGGCGGCCTTCTCTAGTTTCTTCACGGCGCGCTTGGTTTCCTCGGTGGGGGTGCCCAGCGGCATGGTGACCGTGGCGGCCACGTTGTCGCCCTCAACTGGCGGGAAAAATACAAATCGGATGTGCCCGCCTGCCACGAGTCCCATCGTGATGGCGAACATCGCCACGGCGATGGCCATGGTCATGTATCGCCACTCGAGACACCAGCGCAGGCTCGGCTTGTAGATTCGGAGGATGAACTGGTCCATCCGCACGACGAACCGGTGCTGGAACCGCCTCCATCTGCCGACTAACCCGGTACCTTGTTCGATGTTGTCGACCCTACGCAGGTTGCTGAGGTGTTTCGGCAGGATGAACAGCGACTCGATCAGCGAGAAAAACAGCGTTGGGATCACGATCAGCGGGATGAACTTCATGATCTTGCCGGTGTTGCCGGCAGTGAAGATCAACGGCGCGAAGGCGGCGATCGAGGTCGCCACAGCGAAGAATACTGGCTTTGCCATTTCTGTGGCGCCAGCGATTGCACCCTTTAGCCCGGGGGTGCCCTGCTCGTGATGCGCGTGGATGTTCTCGCCGATCAGAATGGCGTCATCCACCACGATGCCGAGCACCACAATGAACGCGAAGAGCGAGATCATGCTGATCGACACGTCCAACGCCGGCATCAGCCAAAACGTGCCGAGAAACGAGATCGGGATGCCCAGGCTCACCCAGAAGGCCAGTCGGAAACGTAAAAACAACGCCAGCACGAGGAACACGAGACAGAACCCGGTGAGGCCATTGCGGATCATCAGGTCGCGCCGTCCACGCAGATACGTCGAGTCATCCTGCCAGGTCGTCAACTCGATGCCCTCCGGATAGCGATCCCTCGAGCCAGCGACGTGCTCATGAACGATCTCGGAGATGGCAATGGCGTTCTCCTCGCCGACACGGAACACCTTCACGAGGGCGCACGGCTTGCTGTCGAAGTACGACTCGCGGTCGTTGTCCTCAAAACCGTCGTGGATCGTCGCCACTTGGCCAAGCCGCAGACGCGTGCCGTCCGGGCGCGTTCGCAGCACAATTTGCTCGAAATCCACCACCCGCTTCGCTTGGCCCTTGGTTCGCAGTAGGATTTCGCCCCCGCGATCGGCCTTGATCGAGCCGCCTGGTAGGTCGATGGACGAACTCCGGACTGCCCGCGCCACCTCGTTAAACGTCAGGCCGTACTGCCTCAGCGTATCCTCAGAAATCTCGATCGACACCTCGAGGTCGCGCACATTGGCTAGTTCCACCTGCGTGATGCCGGACAGCGCCATCAACTCGTCGCGCACCTGCGAGGCATAATGCCGCAGCGTCGCCTCGGAGACATTGCCCGCCTCGCCAGACACGGCGACGTTGATTACCTGCTTGCGCATGATGATCTCCTCGATCACCGGCTTCTCGGCCTCTCCGGGAAAGGTGTCGATGGCGTCGATACGCGCCTTGATCTCGTCGAGTGCGCGGGAGGCGTCCGAGCCGGGCATCAACTCGACCATGATCGCGGCGGCATTTTCAGACGAGATCGAGTTGACCCGCCGGACATCCGTCAGGCCATACACCGCCTCCTCGATTTTTTGACAGACGCCCTCCTCCACCTCCTCCGGCGCTGCGCCGGGGTAGGGCACGGCGATGTGAATCATGTCCGACGAAAACTCGGGGAACACCTCCTGCCGCAGCGTCCCGATCGACAGGAAACCGACCACGACGATGAACATCGCCAGCAGGTTTGCAGCGACGCCGTTCTTCGCGAACCATTCGATCAGGCTATTCATTCGTCGAGTCCGGTTCGCGAACCTTCACGGCCATGCCGTTGATCGCTCCCGCAAGCAGTGAAGTGATCACCTGCTCGCCCGCCCGGATGCCATCCGTGACGACCACCTGTCGGGCGTCCGCGAAGGAAACAACTACCGACCTGAATGTAAGCCGGTTTTGGTGACCGGGCTCCCTGTACCCCAGCCACTTATGCAGGGTGCTTTCTTCGCTCACGATCCAGACACGATCCTTCCCGCGAAGCGCCTGACGCGGCATCACGATGACATTTTCCTGTGTGCGGCCTTCGATGCTGGCCCGCAAGAATGTCCCGCTCCGCAGCGGCGCGTCGTTGCGCTTGGTCAAGCCGTACGGGTCGGCGACCTGTGCCACCACGTAAACCATTCGGTTCACCGGATCGACCGTTTCCTCCGAGCGCATAATATGGCCCTGCCACTCCGTGCTCCTTTTCCCGACCCTTGCGCTGAGGATCACCTTAGGCGCTTGGCCAAGCGCTGTTTCCCTGTTAGGGCTGGGCACATTGATGAAGCCCAAGTCACTGGGATTCAAAGGTAAACGCACCTCGGCAACGTCGGTGGCAAACAACTCACCAATCGGCGTGGCCAAGGCGACGAATTGTCCAAGGCGCACATTCGTCCTGGCCACCATGCCGTCGAACGGCGCACGCATCTCGCACCGGTCGAGGTTGCGCCTGGCCGCCTCCTCGGTGGCACGGGCGGCTTCAAGCGCGGCGCTGGCGCTGGCGAGTTGCGGCTCGCGCGCCTGCAGACCGGTCGGCTCACCCTGGTTGAGCAACTGCCATTCACGACGAACGACATCCGCCTCCTTGATCTCCATCAGCAACCGCAACTCCGCCTGGGCGACCTGTGACTTCGCCTGCGCGAGCGCCAGTTCGTAGTCCCGCGAATCGATCTTCAGCAGCACGTCGTCCTTCGCAAAAACCTGTCCGGCGTCGAATGACTCCGCGACCGACACCACCTTGCCGCTGACCTCGCTCACGAGCCGAATGTTTGTCCGGGGCAGGGCGGTTCCCTGCGATTGAATCCGGTACGTGTGCCGGGTCGCTTCCGCGATTTGCACCTCCACACTCGGTAGCTTTGATTTGGCGATTTGCGATTCCGGTTTCCTGCCGATCTTCACCAGCACGGCGGCGAGGCCGATGCCGATGATGGCCACGGCAAACGTACCGGTGATTTTCAGCCTGCGGTTGGGGTTACTGCCTTGCGGTTCCATTGCTCTTCAACGATTCAAACCCGCCGCCAAGGGCGAGGTGCAAATTGATCCGGTTCTCCAGTTGGCGACGCCGTGCGGCCCTCCATTGGCCCTCGGCGTTGATCGCGCGGCGGCGCGCTTCGAGTAGCGTGATCATGTCCCCGAGTCCGCGGTCGAATCGTTCCTGGGCGACTTGCGCGGCGGCTTGTGACTGCTCGTATGCGACGCCAAGCGCCTCGTCCATCGTGGCCAGTTGCCGACCGGCGTCGAGTGCGTTTTCCACCTCGCCCATCGCTACGAGCATTGTCGAGCGGAAGCTTTCCTCGGCGGCTTTCAGGTTGGCCCGTTGCAGGCGAACGTTGGCGCGCAGCCGGCCGGCCTGGAACACCGGTTGTGTCAGGTTGGCGGCGACATTCCAGACCACTGAGTCCCCCGAGAGCAGCCCGGAGAGTTCGCTCGTCGAGGTGCCGCTGCTGCCGGTCAGGCTGATCTGCGGGTAGAGCGTTGCCCTGGCTTGGGCGAGCGTCGCACCGGTGGCGAACAGTCGTTGCTCGGCGGCGACGAGGTCGGGCCGTCGCGAAAGAATCTGTGCCGGAACGCCCGCCGGGATCGCCGGGGGCACCTCGGGCAATTTCGCAGGAATCGCCAGTTTGTTGGCCGGGAATTGGCCAAGCAGAATCTCCAGCTGCCGAATCATTTGGCTGGCAACCGACTCGAGTTCAGCGACTTGCGCTCTGGCCACGGCGAGGTTGGCCCTGGCTAGGCGCAAGTCCAGTGACGATAAAATGCCTTGCTCAAACCGGGTGCGAACCTGCGCCACCGTCGTCTCGTGCGTGGAGACGGCAAACTTTGCCAGGCGCGCCTGTTGTCGTGCTTCAATGGTCAGCATCCAAGCCTTGGCCACTTGGCCGGCGAGCGAGTGGCGAGCCCCGGCGAACTCCGCCGCTTGGCCAAGCGCGTTCGCGCGGGCAGCGCGTTTGCCGGCGCGTATGCGGCCCCACAGGTCGAGTTCCCACTGCGCGCCCAGTGTCAGGTTATGGCGTTCGTTCACGAATGCGTTGGGCAGATTCCCCCCCGGTAGTTTGAAGCCGAACTGCGCCATGTTCAGTTTGCTTTTTGAGAGGCCGCCGCTGAGGCCGATTTGGGGCAACTGTTCCGCGCCGGCGATCCTGGCCTGCGCCCACGCGGCCTCGAGCCGGGCGGCGGCGCTCCAGACATCCGGATTGGCGGCGAGGGCTTGTCCGATCGCCTCGCTCAATTGGTCGTCGCGAAAGTTGTGCCACCAAAATGCCGCCGCCTGGCCGGTGCTCACGCCCGGGGCCGTCCATTCGGTGGGTAGTTCGTTGGCAAAATCCCTAGCCGTCCGGTTGGAGTCGGTGGCACAACCGGCGAGCAGAAGGCCCGCCGCGGTGATGGAGAGTGGGCGGCGCATTTACGTCCTTTTGGGCTTCCGCTTGGCCCGGGCTTTTTTCGGAGGCGGACTGACCCTGGCGCGGAAGCCTGCTGCGGTGAAATCGATCAACCGCCGCACCGTTGACTCGTAATCGGAGGCGCCGGCGTCGGTGCCGGTGAAGCGGACGAGTAGGTCGGCGTTGCAAAGCGTGTGCGCCATCGCGCCGGCCATGAAGTGCGAGCGCCAGTCGGACTCCTCCTTGGGTAGTTCCGGCAACGCGGCCTCAATCGCGGCACTGAACTGGATAATCACCTCGGCCAGTTCGCCCATCATGAACTTGTGGAGCCCCTCGTTGCGCTCCCCCATCACGCGTCCGACTAGGCGCGCGAAGGTGGGGCCGGCCTTGGAGTTGGCCTGCACGCGGAACAGCGGACGGAACAGGCACTCGAGCACATGCTCCAGTTTCACCGGTCGCCTGCCGGCCTTGATCCGGATCTCCGCAAGCTGGGTCAGCCGTTCCTCGTTGATCGGGCGGAGCCGCCGGGAGATCACCGCGTGAACCAGCGCCTGCTTCGAGCCGAAGTGGTAATGCACCGCCGCGAGGTTGACCTTGGCCGAGGCGATGATGGTGCGCAGCGACACGGCATCGAACCCCTTCTGGGCGAACAGCCGCTCGGCGGTGTCGAGAATTCGTGTCTTAGTGTCCGTTTTTGCCATTTGATTCAAACGACTGTTTGAAACAGGCGTTTGTTTTAGCCGCCGGCGCTCCGGACGTCAACCCTGTTTTTTTGGGTGCGGCGCCCAGTTCCGCCGTTGGCCGGCTGCCGGTCAGCCGGGGATTCCGCTTGGCCAAGCGCTTGGCCGTGGGCACTCTCCGCCCATCATGCGTTTCGACAAAAAGAGGATCATTCGTTTTGTTGCCGCCGTTTCGCTGTCGGCTGCATCGGCTGCCGCTGAGGAAAAGGCGGAGAACGGATTTCGGCCGCTGTTCAACGGGAAGGACCTTTCCGGCTGGGTGTCGGTGAACACTGCGCCGTCGACCTGGACGGTGCGCGACGGAATGATCGTGTGCTCCGGCCAGCCGACTGGCGAGTTGCGCACGGTGCGGATGTACCAAAACTTCATCATGGAGGTGGAGTGGCGGCATATGAAGCCCAGGGGCAACGCCGGGATTTTTGTCTGGGCCGACGACATCACGGCGCGCGGACAGCCATTTCACCGCAGCGTTGAGGTGCAGGTGCTGGAAAATGCCTACGGGAACTCCGGGGGGCACACGGTGCACGGCGACATTTTTCCGATCCACGGCGCGACGATGACGCCGGTCAATGGACGGGGTGGCAGCCGGGCGTTCCCGACGGAGTTTCGCTCCAGACCCAGCCCGGAGTGGAACCATTACCGGATCGTTTGCAATGACGGGAACATCTCGCTGGCGGTCAACGGTAAGGTGGTCACGCGCGGCAGGGAGGCCAGCCCGCGCAAGGGCTACATCTGCCTCGAGTCGGAGGGAGGCGTGGTGCATTACCGTAACCTGCGCATCAGGGAACTGCCAGCGACACCGCTTGAGCCGGGGCAGGTGGCTATTTCCAATCGAGGTTATCGCTGCTTGTACTCGGGCGTCGATTTTTCCGGGTGGCGCCCGGGCAAAGGCAGCGAGCCACATTGGCAGTCTCGCAACTGGATGTTTCGTTTCGACGGCAAATCGGAGGCGGCGGACAAGTCGATCCAGACCGCCGAGTTGTTCGGTGACTTTGGCTTTATCTTTGATGTTCGCGTGTCCGGGGAAAGCCAGCCGTGTGCGTTCCAGCTTCGCGGCTCGAAGGCGACGGCCATCACGATTGCGCCTTCGTTGTACAAGGACACTCTGGTTTTGAAGGGGCGCAACTGGAACCGGTTCGAGGGCGGGTTGCGCGGCGACCGGCTTAGCCTGAACGTCAACGGCAAGCCGGTTTTCACCGACAAAAAACTAGGCAGCGTGCCGGCCCGAGGGCCGTTGAAGATTGTGCCGACCGGCCCAATCGACTTTGCGAACGTTTATGTCCGTGACTTGGCCAAGCGCTGACATTTCCCCATGAGATTTCCCGTTGGCCGGTGGGTCAGTCACTCTCGCTGAACTCCATCCAGCGCTCGGCGTTGTCGCCGTAAAAGAGCTTCAGCTTGTTGCCATCCACCTCGAAACCCTTTGACATATGCAGCATCTCGAAGAACTTGAAGTCGAGTGAACCGGGCATGCACAGCATCTCTGTGGAGTCGAAGCCTTTCCCAAACTTCAGCCAGTTGCCTTTCTCCAGTGTGAAGGTGCCGAAATAGCTGTTGCAGTCGTTCCTGCCGGTGACATTGCCGTTGCGGGTCAAGTTCAGTGTGTGCTTGCGCCCTGTCTTGGGCCGGGTGATCTCGTCCGCTTCATGGAAGGCGAACAGCTTCCACTCCCGGTCAAGAAGTCCATCCTGAAACAGTTCAGATTTTGTGACCACCCGGTAAAAATGAGTCTCCCCCAGTTGGCTGCGGAGATCCTTGAACCGGGCTACTTGTCCGTTGCCCGGATACTGGCCCACGATCACCCATTTTTTCAGGTCCCGGCTTGCCTGCACGAGGTGGTAGTCTCCATCGGATGACGGGAATCGTAGGGATACCGTTGCCGCCTCGAAGGAATCAATGTTCGACGCCTCCTGACCTAGGGCCGGTGCGGCAAGCATCAAGGCAAGCAGGAATGCGGTCCGGCAGGTTAAATCCGCGAAATGGAGTTTCAGAACCACGGCCGCGAGGTTTGTCCTCCTACGCTCCAACATCAAGTCGGATTTGGGGAGCCCAAGCGCTTGGCATGGCTGCTGCGATTTCACGGGATTCACTCGTGGCTTGCTCTTGGACAGGGGGTTCCCGACACTCGGCCGCTGGCGTGGTGCATGGAGCCCGCGAAAACCGGGACTCAGCAGATATGGGAAAGACAATACTCATTGTTGATGGTTCGCCGACTTGGCGGAAGATGGTTCAGGTGACGCTGACTGCGGCCGGCCATGAGGTGCTCGAGGCGGAGGATGGCGCACAGGGACTGGAACTCACAGAGACTGAACCGGTGAACATCATTTTTTCCGGCTGCCAACTGCCTGACATGGATGGCCCGAACTTCACGCGAAAAATTCGCTCCCTGCCGGAGCACAAGGAAACGCCGGTGGTCGTTATTTCAGACATTTCGGACGACGAACGGAAAGAGGCTGCAAAATCGGCGGGAGGAACCGGCTGGATGGTGCAGCCGGTGATGCCCGAGAAATTGATCGAGGCGGCGGAGGGATTCGCGGCGCGCATCGACTTGCTCGAGGCCAAGGCCAGGAAGAAAGCCGAAGTGAAGAAAAAAAAGGACGAGGCCGCTGCCGGATAAGGTGATCCCCCAGGCCTGCTTTCATCGGCTTGGTTCAGGGGAGGAAGATAAACTCGGGGTTCACTTCAGCCGATGTTCATGGGATTTTTTGAACAATCAAATTGTTGGTGCCACTTCTGGTGCCACTTTTTTGAGGCCGTCGGTGGCACCGCGATACTCAGCCAGCCCGTCCCGCTCGATATTGGTGCAGACCGAATGCCTTCCTTTGACCTCTGAAAATGGAACCCACCAAATCTCATCGTGCGGAATCAGAACCACCGAAATAGCTTTAATCGCTAACTGAGTAAAACTTGTAGGTCGCTCCGATTGCCTCTCTGCCTCTCTGGCTGACTGGCTCGTATGATTTCGGTTCAGCCATCAACCTTTAATTTTTAAGGCTGAAAGCATTTTGCGGCAACAGTTAAAACGCCTTGAAAACTGCGCTCAACGGGATGAGTGTCGGCTCACCGTGAAATCACAACTGATCGCAATCGTCGCAGCCTTGGTGCTGGTGGGGTGCGGGCCCAGTGGGGATATATGGACAGCCGCTAAGGAAGGGAACACCGAAGCCGTTAAAAAGCACATTGCAGCTGGCGCAGATGTGAATGCGAAGAATAAGAGAGGTATGACTCCTTTGCATCATGCGGCTATTAAAGGTCGTGAGGAAATCGTAGAACTGCTTATCGCCAGTGGTGCGGAGGATGGCAGAGGCTACGCCTTTCTCGATTTTGATCTTAAGGACATCAGCGCAGCCATGCAGGAGAGTGAGGACAGCAAATAGACGATATGCGCAGGAAGTTCAACAAAGCATTGGAGTTTACGTCGCCAGACGCGCCGAAACTCAATGCTGACCTTTATGCAAGGGAATACATAATGAAATCATATATAACAGGACTCATCATTACTCTGATCACTGCGGTGTGTACCGCACAGACGCTGAAAACAAACCAGGATATGCCTGTGATGCCGGAGAACCCGCCGCAGACTTGGCTGACGTACCACCTGGCGCATCCAGGGCCCGACAAGGCGATCCCTGCGGATCCGAACTGTGCCATATTCCACAAAGGGCGCTGCCATCTGCACTATATCCACCAGAGCAAAGGGCACTCCTTCGCTCACGTATCAAGCACGGATATGGTTCATTGGAAATGGCACCCAACCGTGCTCACGCCGCCCAGGACGGGACACGGAATGTTCAGCGGCACTGCGTTCCTGACCAAGGACGGCAAGCCTGCGATCATCTATCACGGCCAGGGCTCCGGCAGGAACCAGATCGCCTTTGCGCTGGACGATGACCTGAACGAATGGTCTGAATCCATCGCGGTGGAACCGCAGACTGCGGACGGCAAACCGGCGAAGATGCGGCACTGGGATCCCGATTGCTGGCTGATGGACGACTCCTATTACTCTCTCGGCGGCGGCCAAAACCCGACCCTGGCAAAGTCCAAAAATCTCAAACAGTGGGAATTCCTTGGCGAGTTGTTTCACCCGAACTTTCCGAAAGATTTGGGGGTGCCCAAGGATGAAGACACTTCCTGCGCCAACATATTCAAAATCGGTGACAAGTGGATGCTTCTGTGCATCAGTCATGGCCTGGGCGCTCGCTATTATCTCGGTGATTTCAGGGACGAGAAGTTTCTACCGGATCATCACGCTTTGATGAACTGGGCCAGATGGGATTTTTTTGCTCCGGAATCACTGTTGATACCCGACGGCCGACGAGTGATGTGGGCATGGTGCACGCCATGGGTTAACAACATGCAAAAAGTAGACAGAACGAAGAACTTTAATGCACTAATGAACGGCAAGCTTCAGCCGGGTATCCAATCTCTTCCCCGCGAACTCAGCCTTCCAGAGGATGGGGTGTTGCGCATAAAACCCTTGCGTGAGCTGAAACAGCTACGATCTGATCCGAGGCGAGAGCAGAATATCACGGTAAAAAGTGATACGACCCACCTCCTAAAGGAGATTACCGGCGACACGATGGAACTGGAACTCGTTCTGGACTCCTCCTCGGCCAGTGAGTTCGGGGTCAAGGTGCTGTGTGGTGAAGACGGGAGTAACGGCTTCACGATCGCTTCCCGCCACGCGAGCAAGACCTTGACCGTCGGCTATATCAATCCTCCATTCGAGCTGAAGAAAGGAGAGGACCTCACCTTGCGGATCTTCATCGACAAGAGCATGATCGAGGTTTTTGCCAACGACCGCCAGGCTGCGGTGGCCTGGCACGAGTACGATCCAATGGATCTTCACATCAGTTTATTCAGCAAAGGCGGCGACATGACGGTTAAGACCATTTCCTCCTGGAAGATGAACTCCATCTACACAAAGGCTGCCGCGGAGCAGTAGCAAATGGAACGAAACCCGGCAGAACAAAAGAATGCACCTGACGGGAAATAGCTGCGCCATTTTTTGCAGGCGATTCACAACGTTGGGCACTAGACAAGCTATGCGCACTTTAACACTCACAATAATAATCTTCAGTGCCTGCCTATGGAATGCGTCAGCTGCTGACAAGCAGCCCAATGTATTGATTCTCATTGCGGATCAACTGCGCTACCAGTCCATCGGTTTAACTGACGAGCGTGCGATTACGCCCAATATCGACAAGCTAGCCAGCCAGGGTATGCTGTACGAAAATTTTGTGGCGTCCACACCCGTCTGCTCTGCTTTCCGCGCCTCGTTAATGACAGGGAAATACGCCAGTTCCACCGGGGTCGTTGTTAACGAGCTTCGCATGAACCCCAATCATGACACCTATGCCCATGTTTTGAAAAAAGCCGGTTATAAGACGGATCACATTGGCAAATGGCACCTATGGGCTCATCGCGCAGGCGGGCATGCGGGGGCGATAAATAATTACGTGCCTCCGGGGCCTTATCGCATGGGTTTTGATGATTACTGGGCGGCATACAATTTCGGGCACCACAATTTCAATTATAGTTATTGGACAGATAGTCCTGAAGAAACAAAAACCAGAGGTGAGTTTAAAAGCACCCACTTTACTGACTTGGCGATAGCGCGCTTAAAGGAACATGCCAAATCAGAAGATCCGTTTGCGATGGTTGTCGCTTATAGCCCGCCCCACGATCCGTTCACGATGGAAAATTGCCCGAGGGCGTTTTATGAGCCTTTTGCCAACATGGATTTTCCATTGCCATCGACCTGGAAAGATACGCCAGATCCGCTCATGGACAGGAACACCAATCCAAAACGTTGGTTATCCCACTGGAAACCGAATCTCGAAAACATGATGCGTGCCTACTATGGCATGACAAGCGCGTTGGATCATGAAATTGGGCGCATTATGCAGGTCCTAAAGGAAACCGGATTGGCCGGAGATACCATCGTTATTTTTGTCTCTGATCATGGTGAGATGTTTGGGGCCCAGGGGCGGGTTTTTAAAATGACGTTCTATGAGGAGTCCGCGCGTGTGCCCTTTATTATACGCTGGTCGGGAACAATTCCTGCGGGCGCACAGTCTGATGCATGCATGGCAACACCGGATATCATGCCTACTCTCCTGGGACTTTGTCGGCAGAAAATCCCACCTGCAGTTGAGGGCATGGATTTATCCGAAATCACTTTAGGGAGAAAAGGTCCTGAGCCTGAATTTGCGCTCTTGCAGGGCATGGGACACACATTTCTATGGAAAGACGGCTTTGAATGGCGGGCGATACGCAACAAGCAATATACCTATGCCCGCTACCTGCTTGATGGAAGGGAATTGCTCTTTGACAACAAAAATGACCCGAAGCAAAAGGTAAATCTGGCGACAAACCCAAGTTATAAAACAAAACTAACAGGACTGCGCAAACAATTGAATAAAAAGCTCACTTCTATTCACGATGAATTTAAAGAATGCTCATGGTATCGAGATCATTGGACAGAGCAACGAGTTATTATGCGATCCGGCCCTGGTGAATTAACAAGGAGCCTGGGTAAAACCATTGCTGTTGATGTGAACTACAGTGGAGTCAAGCAACGATGATGAACGAGCCAGCTTTCTGCAGAGCCCAACAAGACGGTCCAGCTTCGGTTGACGCTCAAGGTGAATGGAGAATTGAAACAGGACTCCAGCACGGCCCTGCAGATTTTCACAGATCTGGTTTGAAGAGCTTCAAGGATGATAAACCCATACCCCTATCTATCCGTGATAATCCGTGTCTTAATTTCTC
>MPMD02325290.1_pt1 | contig 31408 bp, 24 predicted proteins | sample 1617291 | NCBI WGS metagenome assembly MPMD02 (sample SAMN05944810, study PRJNA350692) | marine metagenome | biome: marine; feature: ODZ; material: water; isolation source: 120 m water sample filtered on 30 um supor filter | place: Pacific Ocean | collected 2012-04-09 | depth 120m m | reverse complement strand
GATCGAAGTTGTCATTCTGACCATACAGATTTGTCGGCATGAGGCTGCGATAATCCGTGCCATATTGTCGGTTAAATGACTCGCATAGTTTGATGCCTGCTATTTTTGCAATTGCGTATGGTTCATTTGTGGATTCCAGTTGCCCGGTCAGCAGGCAGTTTTCCGGCATCGGTTGTGGAGCCAGACGTGGATAGATGCACGAACTACCAAGAAAGAGCAGGCGTTTGGCATTATTTCGATAGGCGGAACGGATGATGTTCGAGGAAATAAGCAGGTTGTCATTGATGAAATCAGCCGGATAGGTGTTGTTGGCATGGATGCCACCAACTTTTGCTGCAGCCAGGAAGATGTAGTCCGGTCGTTCTGACTGCATGAAATCTTCGACCGAGTTCTGGTCGGTTAGATCGACTTCATCACGGGTTCGCAGGATTAGCCGTTCGCAGTTTTCTGCTTCCAGTTGCCGCACGATCGCCGATCCGACCATGCCCCGATGCCCGGCAACGAAGATCTTGCCGGTTTGTAACTGTTGCAGTTCGGTCTGATCAAAATTACTCATGGTAACTGAAAGTTTTATAACCTCTTCGTGCTGTCAAAGCATCACGCTCAGCGATACTCATGTCTTGCTGAACCATTTCTTTAACCATTTCTTCAAATGAGATTTTTGGTTCCCAGCCAAGTTGTTTCCTGGCTTTTGCCGAATCGCCCAGCAAGGTCTCAACCTCAGTTGGGCGGAAGTAGCGCGGGTCTATGCGCACAATAATTTCGCCTGGTTGGGCATCCCCATCTGCATCTGCATTGCTGGCAACTCTTCCTATCTCGTCGATTCCTGTGCCTTCCCAGGTAATTTCAATGCCGAGTGCTCGAGCGGCGATTTCCACAAACTCACGGACAGATTGCTGTTGTCCTGTTGCTATTACGAAATCCTCGGGTTTGGGTTGTTGCAAAATCAGCCATTGTGCTTCGATAAAGTCTTTTGCATGACCCCAGTCACGCAGAGAATCCATGTTGCCCAGATGCAGAGTGTTTTGCAGGCCTATCTTGATACGTGCCAGTGCGCGGGTGATTTTTCGGGTTACAAATGTTTCGCCCCGAATCGGTGATTCATGGTTGAATAAAATTCCATTGCAAGCATACAGGCCGTAGGCTTCGCGATAATTGATGGTAATCCAGTATGCATAGAGTTTAGCGACAGCATACGGAGACCTCGGATAAAAGGGGGTTGATTCGCGTTGCGGCGTTTCCTGCACGAGACCATAGAGCTCGGAAGTTGAGGCTTGGTAAAAGCGGGTTTTCTCAACCAAATTTAGTATGCGAATGGCTTCTAATATTCTCAGTGGGCCGATCGCGTCGGCATTTGCCGTGTATTCAGGAGTTTCAAATGACACGGCGACATGGCTTTGTGCGGCAAGATTGTATATTTCATCCGGCTGAATTTCCTGAATAACGCGAATCAGATTGGTCGAATCGGTAAGATCGCCGTAGTGCAGTACAAAATGGCAGTCACTTTCATGGGGATCCTGGTACAGATGGTCGATGCGATCCGTATTAAATGACGAAGCTCTTCTTTTAATGCCATGAACTTCGTATCCTTTTGCCAGCAGGAACTCTGCCAGATAGGCTCCATCCTGTCCGGTAACTCCGGTAATCAGTGCTTTTTTCCCCATCGTTACTCCATCTATGTCATTTGGTGGTTGGTCGTGACTATCGAGGATTGCTGAATTAAATCGCAATGTGCAGAGGTTAATTCAATATGCTGCCTGATGCTATCGTTGGGCTTACAGAATTAGCCTGTTTCACGATTATAGATGGGGCAGTTAAACGCCAAACCTATGATATTTGACATAAATATCACCTATGATATTTGACATAAATATCAGATATTGATCTTTTATAAATCATAAAAAAGATAAAGAGTTCAAAGAATTTGACATTTACATCCAGTAAGATTGATTTTTCTAAATTGCAGTGTTTTCAAACTAACTTGTTTCGAGCAATTATTTTAATGCAGCAGCCTGAATTTAGAGTTGGTGTCGGAACATATATGCTTGATCCAGTATAAATACGTGTCTGGCAAAAGTGATAAAAGTTTTATGAGTGAGGGTCAAAAATTGTCGCATATTAGCGTAGATGCAAGAATTGACTGGAAACCACTAGGATTGGTGCTTCTGATATTAGCGTGTTTGACCTATATATTCTGGGATGGTCTGGACTACATGGTCAGCTATTGGGGGAGAAAAGAAGAGTATAACCATGGGTATCTGATCCCTGTCGTTGCATTCTATTTGCTGTGGCTTCGAGCCGAGGAAATCAGTCAGTCAGATTTGGTCGAGTCATGGGCCGGGTTGCTGATTATTATTGGCGCTGTGGTGGCGTCAGCGATCGGAAAGGTAAGTGGTACGTTTCAGGTAGTTGAGTACGGGTTTTTACTGGCACTGCTAGGCTTAATAGTTACCACAGGTGGATGGCGCGGGCTTCGGCTGACCAGTGTTCCGTTCGTTTACCTGTTATTTATGATCCCGTTGCCCTTCTGGTTATATCAATCGTTGTCCGGGCAACTGCAACTGATTTCATCCGAATTGGGTGTGGCCGTGATTCGTTTTTTTGGTGTGAGTGTTTTTCTGGAAGGCAATGTCATTGATCTTGGTACCTATCAGCTAGAGGTTGCGGAGGCTTGTAGTGGTCTTCGTTACCTTTTCCCACTGATGAGTTTTGGTTTCCTATGTGCTGCGATTTACAAAGGCCCTAGGTGGCAACAGGTAATCATCTTTGTATCTGCTATTCCGTTGACAATTTTAATGAATAGCTTCCGGATTGGCGTGATTGGTATTTTGGTAGATAATTTTGGTATTGGGCAGGCTGAAGGGTTCTTGCATTACTTTGAGGGTTGGATAGTCTTCATGACTTGTGTCGTCGCTCTTTTTCTATTGATGTGGTTGTTTGCAAGGTTTCGCGGACTAGCTTTGATGGAAGTTTTTGCGTTGGATATACCTTCCACTTCTACATTGAAATATTTCTTGCCCCGTAGCATTCAGCCTCAAGTTCTTGGTGCTATAGTGATTTCTGTTATCGGGGTTGTCGTAGCTTATAGTTTGAAAAGTTACGAGGATCATATTCCGGATAGAATGAACTTTGCAACGTTTCCGCTGGTGATCGATGATTGGCGTGGCAAAGATTCTATTATCGAGGACACAAAAGTACTGAATACACTTTCAGCAGATGACTACTTTCTGGGGCAATACTGGCATACTGAATGGGGCACTTCTGTTGGGCTTTGGGTCGCATATTATGAAGAACAACGGCAAGGGAATGCTGTGCATTCACCTAAAGCTTGTTTGCCAGGCGGCGGATGGGATATAGGGTCGCTGGATAATCATGTTATCGAGAACATTGGTCCAAATGGTGAGAGCTACAAAATAAATAGGGTCCTCATGACCAAAGGCAATATGCGTCAACTGGTCTATTATTGGTTCGTGGAGCGAGGTCGAATCCAGTATGATGAATTTCAGGTCAAATGGTACATATTCTGGGATGCATTAACACGCAATCGCACTGATGGTGCCTTGGTTCGTGTCTCGACTTTTGTACCCGATATTAAGCAGTTGGATGAGGCAGAGCAACGTCTAACAGAATTTGTTCGTGTGCTTGACCCTAAGCTGGCCTTTTATCTTCCACAGGAAGATGCGACCTTCGAGCAGGTAAAGGTTGGAATGGTGAAAAACAGCAATCTTTGATAATCCTGTTAGATGGCCTACAAACTCCAGATGGTTGGTCGGTGGGAGTAATTGTCGGAACGGTTTTACAATGACTCTTCCTAAGACGCCAGTCCAACCTGAGCAGGTTGTCGCAACTAATAATTCGCTCCGGATGAGGCAGGTAACTAGTTTAGTTGGCAGGTTTTTAGTTGCAGGCCCTTGCTTATAATTATCGGACTCCATGCCTTACAATCCATGTCTGTTTAGTCTGAATTGTGTCAGGCAACAACTTCCCTATAATATTTGGATGGAACATGGATAACTCAGGCTCATTACTACAGGCGTTAGCCGATATCCTCTCTGCGGCGCATCTGCTGACCGATGACGAGTCGCGAACCTTTTTTTCCACTGATGTGTACCGGCAGGCGGATGTGCTGGCGCTGGCCGTCGCTCAGCCCGGGACCGTTGAGGAGCTGCAGCAGATCGTGCGTGTCTGTGCCGAGCATGAGGCACCGATGGTCGTGCGTGGCGGCGGCGCTTCGTATACCGATGGTTTCCTGCCGACGCAGCCGAATACCATCCTGATTGATTCGTCCCGACTGAACCGAATTGAGGTGAACGAGGCGGATATGACGGTGACGGTCGAGCCGGGCGTCACCTGGGCCTCACTGTACGAGCGCCTGTCTGCACAAGGGTTACGTACCCCGTTCTGGGGGCCATTCTCCGGCCTCGCTGCGACTATAGGCGGCGGCATGTCCCATTACGCCGTGAATTACGGTTCCGGGCAGTACGGCATGTCTGTTGAGTCCCTGACCTGCATGGACGTCATCCTGGCCAATGGCGACCTGATTTCGACCGGATCCAGTGGCGGGGAAGGGCATTCATCTTTTTTCCGTTTTTACGGCCCGGACCTGGCAGGTCTGTTTCTCGGTGATGCCGGGGCGCTCGGTATCAAGGCCCGGTTCACGCTGCGCCTGATGAAGAAGCCGCAGGGTTTTGCGGCTGCCTCCTTTGGCTTTCCGGACGGCGAAAGCTGTCTGAATGCGCTGATAGAGACGGCCCGGCTCGGGGTTCTGGCGCAGAATTTTGGTCTGGATCCGCGCCAGCAGAAAACGGCACTGACCGAGATGGAATCAAAAGATCCGCTCGATGCCGCCCTGACGGTGCTTAAATCATCGCGTAACCCGGTTGATGGTGTGCTGCAGGTCATGAAGATGGGCCTGGCCGGGCGTAATTTTCTGAAGAATGCAGTGTATTCGGCGCACTTCAGTACTGAGGGCCTGACCGACACCGAGGCGCGTTATAAACTCGCAGCTGTGCGTGACATTGCCGCACGTTATGGAGCAGAAGTAGCCAACTCAATTCCAACCTTTTTCAATGCCGCACCGTTCATGGAGCTGACCCCGATCCTCGGCCCGAACGGAGAGCTCTGGAAGCCGACCCACGGTGTACTGCCTTTTTCCAGGGTCATGCAACATCATGCTGATTTTGAGGCGCTGCTCACCGAGTACCGTGATCGCATGACTCAGCATCGGGTGCAACTGACCAGGATGCTGATGACCTTCAGCACGCACTGCTTTGTTTATGAACCGACTTTCCTGTGGGAAGACGAGCGGTCGATTTATCACTGGCGCGTTTACCCGGCCAGCTTGTTGGGCAAAAAGCCCGAGCATCCTGCCAACCCTGAAGGCAGGGCACTGGTGAAGGAGATAAAGGGTCGCATTCTTGAGCTGTGCATCAAGAACGGTGCAAGCCACATGCAGGTTGGTAAAGACTATCCCTATCTCGAGACCCGTAAGCCCGAGGTTCGGGACTTTGTCGTCATGCTGAAACAGACCCTTGATCCTAAAGGTCTTATGAACCCCGGTGCACTGGGGCTGGACTAAGTGGCTTTTCTGGGCGGCACTGCTTGATCCCGTGATTGGTTCACGGCCCGTTTGGCGTTATCCTACCCGGTTTGTAACTGGCAAAGTTACTTGAAGCATTCTGAAAAGTGCGCGTAATGAATAGAAAAATCAGGGGAAATCATGAGTAACAACAAGGAATTTGACCTGCTGATCAAAAATGTGCGCGTTGCGCGTGCGACCGGCAATGGTCTGGAAGAAGCTGATATCGCGATCAAGGATGGCAAATTTGTAAAGATTGCGCCAAACCTTGCCGCTGATAGTGCTGCAGAGGTTTATGACGGGCAGGATCGCATCGCGTTTCCGGGTGTGGTTGATCCGCATATGCATACAGGTATTTATTCGCCCCTGGCCGAGGATGCGATCACCGAGAGTCGTGCAGCGGCAATGGGCGGCGTTACCTCGAGCCTGAACTATATTCGTACCGGTGGTTATTACCTGAACAAGGGCGGCCCATATGGCGAGTTCATGCCGGAGGTGCTGGATATCTCCAACGGTCGTTTCCATGTCGATTACACCTATCACATCGCACCGATGGATCGGCATCATATCGCCGAGATCCCAAGCCTGGTCAAGGAATTCGGCCAGTTGTCATACAAAATTTATATGTTCTACGGCGGTCACGGGTTGCACGGCAGTGCCGGCGATCAGCACAAGTTTCTGATGATCGACAAGGAAGAGAAATACGATATAGCACATTTCGAGTTTGTCATGCGCGGTATTCAGGGTGCGATGGAACAGTTTCCGGAGTACGCCGACGATATGAGTCTGAGCATGCACTGCGAGACGGCGGAGATCATGGCGGCCTATACCAAGATTGTCGAGAAAGATTCTTCGTTAAGCGGTCTTGCCGCCTACAGTGCAAGTCGGCCGCCGCACTCGGAAGGCCTGGCTATTTTTATTGCCGCCTATCTTGCCGATGAGACCAATCTGCCGAACCTGAACCTGCTGCACCTGACCTCGGCCAAGGCGGTGCGAGCGGCGATGCAGATGCAGGCCGTGTTCCCGCATATCGACTTCCGCCGTGAGGTCACCATCGGTCACCTGATGCTGGATATTGATGCACCGACCGGTAACCTGGCCAAGGTCAACCCGCCCATTCGGCCGCGGGAAGATGTCGAAAACCTCTGGGAAAACATGCTGGAGGGCAACCTTTCCTGGGTTTGCTCGGATCATGCCTGCTGCAAGCACGAGATGAAGGTGGATCAGGAAGATCCCGGTAACGTCTGGCTGGCCAAGTCCGGCTTCGGTGGTACCGAGTACCTGCTGTCGGCATTTGCCAGTGAAGGCCACAAGCGGGGTATGTCGTATAACGATATTGCAAAGATGTCGAGCCTGACAGCGGCGCGTCGTTTTGGCCTGCATAGCAAGGGGGATATTGCCGAGGGCCTCGATGGTGATGTTGTGCTGGTAGACCCGAACGAGACGTGGACCGTACGTGCAGCCGATTCGGAGTCGCAACAAGGCCACACACCTTTCGAAGGCCAGGAACTGAAAGCCCGCGTCAAGACGACATTCCTGCGCGGTCAACGCGTCTTTGATAATAACGAGATACTCGGCGAACCAACCGGACAATACCTGCACAGGCCCTATTGATGCGGCAAGGAATTAGGTGTCAGGCACCAACTTAACAGACTCTAGTTCAGGGATTGGTATCGCTTGGCTAGCAGGTTGGCGGTTTCGGAGCTGGAATTCAGCTGGTCGTGTTGCTGGCTGTTGTCCTGGTTCAATTCGCTGAACATAGTTACGATCTGGCTGGTGCAGCGGTTTGCATCAGCGATCGACATTTTGCGTACGGAAGCAATTACCGGACTCTCGGCCCCGAGTGGCTTGACCGAAAGCATCCTATGTCTGAGTAATTCAAAATGCGTGCTGATACTCTTGGGTAGTTCATCAGCCGGCACATGTGCAAGGTTGTCGTTATAGGCAGAAATCAGACGTTTTTTGATTGGCCCGTTGCCTGACAGCGTGCGCACAGCCGCAAAAAACTTATCAGTATGCTGGTGCATGACAGGATATCTTCTTATTATTTTTTGCTCTGTCTCCCGCTCTGTAAAGTATCAGGCACTCAGGCGCACCGTAGTAAAAAGCAATTCAGGCTAAGAAACTTAAGGAGCCAATATATCGTACATTATCAAAAATTCAAGCGCTTCCGGTATCTTGCTCAGATTGTTTCGCTGCCGCTGATATCGTGACGATCAGGCCTTTGCACTGGTTCATCCTGCTATGCCTGGCGCTTGTGTGGGGTTCGTCCTATCTGATGATAGAGATTGCTCTGCAGGCGTGGCAACCTGCCCAGATCACCGGACTGAGAATTCTTCTGGCGGCCATGGTTTTACTTGCTTGGGTCGTATTCAGTCGCAGCAGAATCCCGCTTGATCTTCGCACCTGGGTATTTTTCCTGATCATTGCAGTCATCGGCAATTGCCTGCCGTTTTTCCTCATTTCATGGGGACAGCAATACGTTGAGTCCGGTCTTGCCGGTATTCTTGTTGCCAGTACACCGCTGGTTGTACTCATTCTTTCCCATTTCATGCTGCCGGATGAACGGCTCCGAATTCGCCACCTGGTTTCATTCATGCTGGGCTTTACCGGTGTCGTAGTGCTGATGGGGGCCGACTTACCAATGACCCTGGGGGGGAGCGGGAATCGATTGCTGGCACAATTTGCCATTATTGGCGGTGCAATCTGTTATGCCCTGGCGACCGTCATTGCCCGGCGTATGCCGCCGGTATCGCCGCTGGTGACCTCTGCGGGCGTCATGCTACTGGCCAGCGGACTTATGACGCCTTTTATCGTCGCTGCTGCTGCACCGCTTCCGGAGGCCAGCGGACCGGCCATACTCGCTCTTGGCTTCCTCGGTGTAATGGGTACGGGTGTGTCGTCGATTCTGTATTTCTATCTCATCAACCTGACCGGAGCCCGCTTTACCTCCCTGCTCAATTATCTCGTGCCGGCCTGGGCGCTACTGCTGGGGGTAACGATATTAGGCGAGAAATTTCCTATCAGCACATGGTTTGCATTGATAATCATACTCAGTGGATTGGCCTTGATTGCAAGGTCTGATGATATAGTTCCTCGTTCTGAGGGCTGAGAATGGAAGATTCTGTATGGCTCTCACCAACCGGAACCAATATCCATACATTGTTTTAACAGCAACACGCCCCGCAGGGGTGTTCCCGGTAGCGGATTACCTTATCTGGGCATCGGGAACCGGGCCGAAATACATTTCAAAGCCGGCGCCAAAACCCCAGTTTATGTCGCGATTTTCTTCGATCAGGTAGCGAGGCCAGCTTACGCTGCTGACGATCTCGAAGAATAGCCACTGGCGCGCAATCCGTCGCCGGTATCGCACCTCGACACCATAGTTCTGGGTTTTAACATCGGCCCTGGTTTCACCCAGAACGAAGGCGTGGTAACTGATGGCCCGACGATCTGCAAAGGCATGGTACAGCGACAACCAATTGGTCCACGCCAGACCCTCTATTTCCTTATCCTCAGAGATGTTACCGCTACTTGTCCAGCGCAGCATGTAATCGTCAGACAGCAGACGATCGATGTCTACATGAAGTGTCGAGCCAAAGCCCTCTTCAGATTTCCAGTAGCCCACCGGGCGCAATTGCAGCAATGTCGAGTTGCTCAGATCCCAGGCTCTACGGTAACGCACTTTGGCATACGGCTCGGGCGGCGCCCGTATTTTTGCGCCGACGCTAAAGCTAATGCCTCGTTTCAGCCCGTTGCCGCGTTGGTAGCCGAGTCCGATCAGGAAGGCTTCATCTTCAATCTGGTTGAAGTTACTCGGAATTGAATCTGACGGAGTCTTCCGTTCCTCGATGAAATCTTTCTCATCTCCGCGGCCTATCATAAGGGCGGCACGGTCTTCGAGTGCCGGCAGTTCGAATTTGGCGCGCAGGCGCAGCTTCATATCGAAACCATCGTACTGGTCCCGGAAGCCGCTCAGGCCAAGCCGGCCGTAAGTCTTGCCGGAGGCGGCGTCATAGCGGTTGCTGCCGAAGAAGCCGTCGAACCAAACGGCCGTGTCACACACAGTTTTATAGACTTGTGTCTGGCTGCGGTCGAGCCAGTTGGCAGTCCCCTCCATGGGCTCGACGCAGGGACTTTGCGGGTTCTCGGCACCCCCCCCGATTTCATCCGGCAAAATGCCGGCCTCAGCGGGCGCGGTTTCAGCTGACCGGTCGGCAGACAAGTCCTCAATCGGGGCAGAGGGCTGTGGCCTGGTTTGGGTATCGGCAACAATGGCTGCGTTAGCGGGAGTTGTGATGGAAGGTCTGGTGACAGTCGTACGCCTGTCATCATCGGGCCAGTGTTCGCCCGATGTACTGTCCTGTGTCGCACATCCGACGCCGGCCATAGTGCACAGAGCCGGTATGACGAGCAGACAGTGCGCGGAAGTCCGTCTCATAAGCCTTATTGTAGCTAAAAAAGCACTGATAATTACCGGTGTTGCCAAAATTCTTAACAATAATCGATGGGGCTTACAACCAATGGGTAGCTTCAGTGCCAACGGCCCAATGGCTATTGCGGTAATTGCGCATATCGTAATGGTGGTAATTAACCGGGGAACCGACGAAAATTGCCGGGTGATAAATCGTGTAATGCTCATCGTGAACGGGAAATTGGTGATGGCTGATATGGCAAACTTCGATTTGGCGCCATTGTGATGTGATACGAGATGTGATCGTACCCGCGGACTCATTCCCAGGGGCTCTTGATGGCCAACAGGTTAAAACAAAATTTAATCAATCGGTGTCGCTGGCACCACAAGTGGTTTGAAACAAAATTGAGTTGGTAACAGCTGGATGGACAGGGAGATTGGCATCTGTTGTGTTGGGGTTGCCCGTTCATTCAAATCGATTTCGCGCTCATGCATACGAGTAAAGTTTTGCTAAACAGGGGTTTTGATTAGTGGTCATTCTTTTTTTAATCGTTTTTATCAGCATGGTCGGGTTCGGTATTATCTTGCCGATTTTTCCGTTTTATGCCGAACGCGTAGGGGCATCACCGACCGCAATCACCTGGACAATGGCTGCTTTTACTATTGGTCAGGCCGTGGCTACGCCGATCTGGGGGCGCATCAGTGATGCTTTTGGCCGGCGTCTGGTGCTGATCCTGACGCTGTTGGGTGCCGCTATTTCCTATGTCTGGCTCGCATTTGCCGATGAATTGTGGGCGGTGATCGCGAGCCGGGTGTTCGGCGGCCTGATGGCCGGCAATATTGCCACGGCTTTTGCCTATGTCACCGATATCACGACGGAAGCCGAGCGGCCCGCAGGACTCGGCAAAGTCGGCGCGGCGATGGGTCTGGGTTTCGTATTCGGGCCGGCGACCGGCGGTCTGCTGGCAGGCGCCGAGGTCGAAACAGCAAACTTCGTGCTGCCGGCGATAGCGGCGGCCGTCATCAGCCTTGTCGCGATGGTCGGCACGATCATCGTGTTGCCCGAAAGCCTGCCATCGGCCGATCGCAAGCCGCTATTCGGCACGCAGGTACATGAAGAGCCAAAACTCAGCCTGGCTCAGGCAAACCGCAGTGGTTTGATCCGGTTATTTGCTGCCGCGCTGGTGTTCTATACGAGCATGTCGCTGATGGAATCGATATTTCCGCTGTGGGCCAAGGACGTATACGGTATGGGGCCGCGTGATATTGGTGCGGTGTTCTTCGTGCTTGGCATGATATCAATCCTGATGCAGGGTGGCTTGATCGGGCCGCTGACGCGCCTGTTTGGTGAGAAACATTTGTCGATCGCGGCCGGTTTGTTCTTTTCAATCGGGCTCGGCGGCATGGCGGTGACAACTGAGCAATGGCAACTCTGGGTCGCGTTGGTGCCGTTTGGTATCGGCATCGGCCTGTTTAACCCGAGCGTATCGAGCATGGTCTCCAAAACGGCTTCGGCGAATGAGCGTGGCGCCGTGATGGGCAAATACCAGTCATCGAGCGCGCTCGGTCGCGTGGTCGGGCCGCTCATCTGTGGTCCGGTTTATTCCGCTATCGCGTTTGCGGCGCCGTTTACGTTGGGCGCAATCCTGATGCTGCCTGTCGTGTTGGTTCTCGCGGGGTTTCGGCAGACAACACTGGCAGCCGCTGGCGGTGACCCGGCTATAATCGATGCGGCGACAGACAAAGAGGCGTAACCCTGAATGACTGACACCATTGACAACATTGGCAAGGATTTTATTCGTCAGATCATTATTGCCGATAACGCCAGTGGCAAGCATGACGGGAACGTCGTAACGCGGTTCCCGCCTGAGCCAAACGGTTACCTGCATATTGGTCATGTCATGTCGATTTGCCTGAATTTTGGTATTGCCGAGGAATTTAACGGGCGTTGCTACCTGCGTTTCGATGACACCAATCCGGTGAAAGAAGATCAGGATTTTGTCGATTCGATCATGGCAGACGTACATTGGCTGGGTTTCGACTGGGAAGATCGCCTGACCCACGCTGCGGATTATTTCGAAGACTTATATAGCTGTGCCGTCAAACTGATCGAAGATGGCAAGGCCTATGTCGACAGCCTGAGCGCCGGACAGATCCGCGAATACCGCGGCACGCTGACCGAACCGGGAAAAGACAGCCCGCATCGAGATCGATCCGTAGAGGAAAATCTTGATCTGTTCCGTCGTATGCGTGCCGGCGAGTTTGATGATGGTGCGTATGTATTGCGGGCCCGGATCGATATGGCTGCGCCGAACATGAACCTGCGTGATCCGGCGCTGTATCGGATTCGCAAGATTAACCATCAGCAGACCGGCAATGCCTGGAGCATTTATCCGATGTATGATTTTGCACATACTGTCTCGGATGCGCTCGAAGGCATTACCCATTCGCTGTGCACGCTCGAGTTCGAGGATCACCGGCCCTTGTATGAATGGATACTCGACAACCTCGATCTGCCAAATCGACCGCGACAAATCGAGTTTTCCCGGCTTAATGTTGCCTACGGCATCACGAGTAAGCGCAAGCTGGCGGCTTTGATCGAGGGTGGCTTTGTGAGTGGTTGGGACGACCCGCGCATGCCGACTGTTGCAGGCATGCGTCGTCGTGGTTACACGCCGCAATCGATCCGCAATTTTGTCCGCAATGCCGGGGTGACCAAGAAAGACAAATTGATAGAGATGGGTGCGCTGGAAAATTGCGTCCGCGAGGATTTGAATCAAATTGCGCCGCGTGCAATGGCAGTTCTGAATCCGCTCAAGGTCGTGTTTCTCAATCATCCGCAAGGCGAGATGGAAATGTTACCGGCGATGAACCATCCCAATAATCCGGAACTGGGGGTTCGTGAGATTCCGTTTGGACGTGAGATATTCATCGAGCGGGATGATTTCATGGAAGATCCACCGCGCAAGTTTTTCCGCTTAAGACCCGGCGGCGAGGTTCGGCTGCGTTACGCTTATATCATCAAGTGCGTTGACGTCATCAAGAATGATGCTGGAGAGATTCTGGAGGTGCATTGCACATACGATCCGGACACCAAGAGCGGCAGACCAGGCGCGGATCGGAAAGTCAAAGGCACGATTCACTGGGTATCGGCCGATGAATCAGTGACTGTTGAGGTGCGGTTGTTCGATCGTATGTTTACGCTGGCAAACCCGGATGCAAATCATGAGGGTAAAACGGTTGCCGATTTTTTAAACCCGGATTCGTTGAACGTTGTCAGCGAGGCTCGTGTTGAACCGGCTCTTGTGGGTATGGAACCTGGCACACACGTTCAGTTCGAACGCCTGGGTTATTTTTTGATTGATACGAAAGATTCGCAACCCGGCCAACCGGTGTTCAATCGGGTGGTAACGCTGCGCGATTCCTGGGCAAAGATCGAGAAGGCACAGTTAGCGGAAATATAGCGGGTTTATTCGCGGCTATGTGCAAAATTATTCCTTGTTTTTTATCGTGACCGGAGCGCCGCGTCCCAGACCGAGGCTGTCGGCTGCACTGCCTTCGGCACGGGCGATTTCGATGACTGCGAACGAGTTGACCAGCGCCAGAAAATCTCCGGGCGTGACATTGCCGTAAGTATCGTAAATATCGAATCGGTGGCCGGCCACACTGACCTGTGGCGCAGAGAAGTCTGCCAGCAGTTGCTGGTCGATATTAGTGATCAGGTTGCCGAAATGATCGATTGTCACGACCATACCGTGAATCTGGCCATGGCTAACAAACGGCTCGTCGAGTAGTGACGGAATCAATTCATGAATCCGGGAGCCGATGTCGGCGGGTTTGAAAAGGCCGACCGCCAGCTCGGCAGCAAGCGGTGCAAAAATGTCGCGACCGTGGAAGGTGTTGCTCGGTTGCGGCCAGTCTCTTGCGGCGCGCCATTGTTCAGAAAGATGCCAGGCGCGGAAATCCCCCGAGTTGCCGAATATCGTCGGCAGCAATCCGTTATCCGGTGCGAGGAAAACGTGAGCGTCGAATTCGACAGCCACGATATTACGTTCCGTCCCAACGCCCGGATCAACAACGGCAACATGTATTGTGCCGGTGGGGAAATGGCGATAGGCGCGGCCAAGCCAGAAGCCGGCTTCGGCAGGCCAGTGCGCGTGGATTTCATGTGTCAGGTCGATGATGCGTGCGTCCGGGGCGCGTTGCATGACGGCACCTTTCATGACCGCAACAAACGGGCCGAGATGGCCGAAATCAGTTGTCAATGTGATAACTTGTGTCATGTTGATTAGTTTTAAGCGGCAGCGACCAGTCTGGAGTATAATCGGTTCGACGGGAAGCGTAATGCAGATGCTTCGAATTTCACTGATGTTTCTATGTACCGGTCTGATCGCGGTTCAGGCTGCGGAATCCATTAATCAAACTATTATCGGCACCAATCCCTTATTGTCGGCCGGTGCGAACGCATTGCGCATCGGTGATTTCGAAGAGGGAGTGAGCCTGACGCTTGACGGTCTGGATGCGTCGATGACACCACGCCAACGTGCGATTGCATTCAGTAATGTGTGCGCCGGATATATCGGTCTGCGTCAGTTCGCAAAAGCTCTCGAGACCTGCGACAAGGCGTTAGATCTGAACGACCGGAACTGGCGCATCTACAATAATCGCGCGCTCGCATTACTTAATGCCGGGCGCATCGTAGCCGCCCGTGAAGATATCAAAAAGGGATTTGCGCTCAATCCGGGTTCTTCGACTCTCGCGAAAGTCGCCAACCTGATCAAAGCCCGGGCTCGTAATCGAGTCGTTGCTAAAGACCGCGTAATTGAAGTGCATTGACCGGATCGGAGGAATAAGGTGTGTTTTTATTTTTCCATGCTAGACTCCCGACCCGTTTACCGGGGGCTCCGGGAACGATCTGAGCAAATGCAGCGAAAGGCTGTAGATACCAGAGATGCAGAGAAAACCGGGGAATAATGGCGGTGAGAAAAATTCGACGCGTAGAAGTTGCTGTTATTTGCTCCTGTGTTGATCATCAGGCTATGGCATGAAAATTTTTGGTATTGCCGGATACAAGAATGCCGGTAAAACGACGTTGGTCGTTGATGTTGTAAGGGAACTGACCGGTCGGGGTTTGCGTGTCGCGACCGTTAAGCACGCTCATCACGAGTTCGATATCGATCATCCCGGTAAGGATAGTTATCAGCATCGTGCCGCAGGTGCTTGTGAAGTCATCGTTGCGTCCTCGATGCGTTGGGCGCATATCGTTGAGTTAGGTGATCAGTCCGAACCGTCCCTGGCAGTACTTTTGCAACAGGTTGGCGATGTAGACCTGGTTATCATTGAGGGATTCAAGCACGACAATCATCCGAAGCTGGAAATCCGGCGTCAGGGTTCCGATGCACCGTTAATTGCGGCAGAGCATGAGTCAGTGCGTGCGATCGTCAGCGATGGTGAGGTACCTGAAGCACCGGTACCGGTGATTGACCGTGCCAATGTGAGTGCGATTGCAGATTTTATTATTACCCAGGTCGGATTGTAGGCTGAGGTAGCGTGTTGCAGCCGGTAGAGTGCCGGTTTTTTACCGCAGCAATCCGTTTGGGTAGAGTGGTGCGATCTTAATGCATTCACCTGCAGCTACGTCAACCGTTCCTTCCGGGACAATCGCCCAGCAGTTGGCCTGCATCAGTGAGTTAATCTTGAAAGATTCCTGTCCGGGAAGCAGTCGGGTACGCCAGTATCCCTTCGTGTCAGGTTCCGTCCGGGCCTTGCCAAAGAAGGTCATACCCGGTTTTGAGCTGATCGGTTCCGCGCAGATGGTGGGCAGGAACTGTTCGCTAACCAGGCCCTGCAGGTGGCGCAGGGCAGGCAGGACAAAAAATCTCAGCCCGACAGCTACGGCAATCGGATTTCCCGGTAAGCCAAAAAACAGTGTGTTCTTGTCAAGCCGGGCAAACAAAAGCGGTTTGCCGGGTCGCATAGCAACTTTGTGGAATATGGTTTCACCGCCCAGGGCCTTGATGGCATCAGGTACGAGATCGAAACGGCCAGCTGATACGCCGCCCGTGGTCAAAACAATGTCGGCATGATCGCCGCAGGCTTTGATAGCCGCGCACAATTTGTGCGGATCATCCGTGACAAAGTCAGTCTGGATGAGATCGGTATTGGTAGCAGTAAGAAACGAGCGCAAATAGGGGCTGTTGGCGTCGCGAATCAGACCGCCGCCGGATGGAACCCCGGACATTGCCAGTTCACTCCCGGTGGTAATCAGCGCGATTCTCGGTTTTCGGCGCGTTTCGACAACGTCGGTGCCGGTCGCCGCAAGACCCATTATGTGGTGGGGTTCGAGCAGGTGGCCGTGGGTGAAAATAGTCTGGCCAAGTTGAAAATCCTGACCGGCCTGGCGCACGTGCTGGTTGGCTGGAACCGGTTCCGTGCAGCTGATCAGCGTTGCTGTGCCGTTTGCTTCACGCTGAGCCTTGATTCTTTCCACCGGTATAACGGTGTCGTAGCCGGCAGGTATCGGTGCGCCGGTCATGATTTCGACCGCTTGCCCGGAAATGCCTTCAGGCGGCTGCTGACCGGCCGCGACGAGCCCGGTCACCGGCAACTCGATCGGGGTATCTGAATCAGCCCGGGCAGTGTCTGCGGCACTCAATGCAAATCCATCCATTGCCGAATTGGCAAATGACGGGACATTCATTTTGCTGCACAGATCTTCGACCGGTGCCCTGCCGAGCAGCTCATCGAGTCGGGTAGGGGCGGATTCAAGCGGCTGACAAACTGCAGCAATACGGCGTAAGGCATTTTGGTAACTGATCATGATGCGGTGGATTTTAGCCCGGAAAATTGGTGTCTGACACCAGTTTTCCATGATAATTATCACCACTCCAGGCAGATTCGACCGGTAGGCTCTAGTCATGTCAGTACAAGCAACATCCAAATCATTAGTGCAAGGGACGGCGAGAGGTGCCTGAAGACGTTGGTGTGACGATGCACAAGCCCGATGAAACCATAAACCAGACGCGACTGATTAGTGTCAGCGAGCGTGATGCCCGGCAAACGGCTGCCGTACGTTGTGCGTGCTATGCCGTAATGTCAGAGCTGACCTGCTCGCCGCACGACATCGATCCGCGGGCGTCTCTGCGTGATAAGATCGATATTGTTACGGCTCTTGATTACGCAAAGGGTCTGGATACTTTGTTGCGTGAGTTTGTCGCACTGGATCTCGACACACTCAAATATGAATATAGTGCGTTATTCGAGGTCGGTGGCGACGGGCCGCCTTGTCCGATTCGTGAAGATCTGCAAACCGGTCAGCGCAAGGGTACCCGCGAGGATCTCGTGAGGTTCTATAACTACTTTAATTACCAGCTGGAAGAAAAGTTTGCGTGGGCTCCGGACCATCTGTCTGTCGAGCTGGAGTTCATGCATTTTCTGTGCTATCGAGAAGCATCGGCAGAGACCGATGCGGCGTCTTACCAGTTGGCGCAGGTAGATTTTTCCGAACGCCACCCGGTTAGCTGGGTGCCCGAACTGGCCGGGAGTGTTGCCAGAGTCGCGCCAGATTCGATTTATCGCCGGGTCATCGACACGGTCGAACAATTCCTGACCGCCGACTATGCGTGGCAGTGTGGGACGATTATCACTGAGGATAAGGACCATGCAGGGTGGAAAGAATAAATAACCGGCGTGTGGGTGCAACCGCGTCAGCATAAGGAGGGTCAAGATGAATTTTTCAGTCTTACTTTGGGGTATGGTGCAGGCGCTGAGAGTGACTGCACGCGTGTATCCTGAGTTTGCCGAACGCCTGAAAGAGAAAGATCTCATAGCGCAGTTCAAATTACTGGACCAACCGACAGGTCGCTGGGTAAAGCTTGAAAACGGCAAGGTCAGCTCAGCAAAGGGCATTCACGAAAACCCGGATCTAACTATCTTTTTTAAAAACCAGGCTATTGCGGAAGAGTTTCTGACGCCGCCGTTCGACCAACTGGTGCGTATCGATGCCGCAAAGAATTTTAAAATCGGATTGGAAGGCCCGGATGATTTAGCCGTGTGGTTCATGTCTACGCTGGCAAGCATGGAACCGCAGACCTGGAAGAGCGGGACCGACATGGGGAATGGTGTTACGCGCTACACCAACGGCACCAATGGCGGGCCGATCTTCGTCTATGTAAAGGACGGCAAGATCATCAGAACCACGCCGGTGGATTTCGATGATGACGATGCACCTTCATGGTCGATTAAAGCCCGCGGCAAGACCTTTACGCCACCGCGCAAGACGACCTTGCCCGCCCATGGCATGTGCCAGAAGTCCCTGGTGTATTCGAAAGAACGCTTGCTGTATCCCATGAAGCGGGTTGATTTTGATCCCGATGGCGAACGCAATATTGAGAATCGTGGTAAGTCGGAGTTTGAACGAATCAGTTGGGAGGAAGCGCTCGAGATCGTCAGCAAGGAGATCAAGCGTTGCAAGACTGTTGGTCCGGGCGCAATAGCGGTCGCTAATGGTTCGCACCACCAGTGGGGCAACCTGGGTCATTACCTGAGCGCATTTAACCGGTTCTGGAACCTGATCGGTGTGACCAAGCTGGTGCACAACCCCGACAGTTGGGAAGGGTGGTTCTGGGGTGCGATGCACCACTGGGGTAACAGCCTGCGTCTCGGCGCTGCAGAGCCCTACGGCACGGTCGAAGACTGTCTCAAAGAAGCGGAAATGATCGTCTTCTGGTCCAGCGATCCCGATGCGACCTATGGGTTTGAAGGCACCATACGACGCGGTTGGGCCAAGGAACTGGGCATCAAGATGGTGCATATCGATCCGCACATGAACTATACCGCTGCCCACTCAGGTGGCAAGTGGATAGCGCCCAGGCCGGGTACGGATCCGGCCCTTGCCCAGGCGATTTGCCATGTCTGGATTACCGAGGATCTCTATGATCAGGAGTTCGTGGCAAACAGAACCACCGGGTTCGAGGAGTGGAAAGCCTATATCCTTGGCCAGACGGATGGTACGGCGAAAACCCCCGAGTGGCAGGAGGCGGAAACCGGCATACCCGCGCGCGAGGTCCGGGCGCTGGCTCGGGAATGGGGTAGCAAGAAAACCTATCTCGGTGCCGGCGGCTGGGGCAGCGGTGTCGGCGGCGCCTGTCGCGGGCCGATGGGTGTGCAGTGGGCCCGCATGATGACGATCCTCGGCGCGATGCAGGGCATGGGACGGCCGGGTTCCAACTTCGGTAACCTGCAGTTCGGTACCCCGCTGGACTTTAATTTCTATTTCCCCGGTTATGCCGAAGGAAGCATGTCCGGCGACCTGGCTTACAGTGCGAATTCGGCCAATAACTATCAGCGCATGCCGCATATCGTGACCATGAGTTCGGTCAGGCAGAGTATTCCCCGGATATATTTGCCCGAGGCAATTATGGAAGGCAAAGCAATGGGTTACCTGACCGATGTGGCTTCGGTGCAGGGTCAGTTTTTCCCGTTCGGCTATCCGTCACCCGGGCACGTGCCGGTCGAAATGATCTACAAGTACGGTAGTGCCTCCTTCGGCACGATGGTCAATTCAAATCGCTGGGTGAACATGTATCAGCATGAAAACCTGAAATTTGTGGTTAACCAGTCGGTTTGGAACGAAGGCGAAACGAGGTTCTCGGATATTATCCTGCCCGCGTGTTCGGTCTTCGAGCGCTGGGATATCGGCGAATGGCTGAATGTAGGACCGGCTTATGTGCATCATATGTATTCGATGTGCAATCACCGCGTGATTTCGATGCAGCACAAATGCATCGAGCCGCTGGGCGAGTCCAAATCCGATTACGATATCTTCCTTGCCATCGCAGAGAAGCTGGACCTTGGGGCGGTGTATTCGGAAGGCGGCAACACGGAACTTGACTGGTGTAAGCGTGTGTTCGATTCGTCTGACATGGCCAAACATATCTCCTGGAGAAAATTTCTGAAAAAGGGTTACTTCGTCGTGCCCCCGGAACCGGAAGCGTCGCGGGCGCCAACTGCTTACCGGTGGTTCTATGAAGGCCGGAAAAAGGATTTGCCCGAACCCAGTCCGCTGCCGTCGGATTACCGGGGCAATTATGGCGAGGGGCTGCAAACACCATCCGGGAAGTTCGAATTTGTTCCTGAGACACTGACCCGAATCGATGATCCGGAGCGGCCACCGTTAAACAAGTATATGCCCACCTACGAGGATCCGCAGAAAGATGAAAAATTGGCGGGGTATACCCTGAAGTTGCTGACGCCGCACTCTCGGTATCCGTTTCATGTTATGGGTGACGATGAGGGCAGCTCGCTGCGCGACATCCGGGAACATCGTGTTCTGGTCGATGGTCATTATTACTTCGTGGCGAGGATTAACCGTCAGGACGCAGCCGACAGAGCGATCAGGGATGATGACCTGATACGCCTGTGGAATAACCGGGGCTCGGTCGTTTGCGCCGCACAGGTCACCGATCGCTTGCGCCCGGGCACCATTAGCGCCTCTACCGCATCGGCTGAATACCGACCGGCTGGTGAACCGGGCAAATCGACCGATCTCGGCGGTTGCACCAATATGCTGAATCCCAGTAAATCCATAACACCGAAATCCCACGGTATAAAACCTAATTCAACCCTGATTCAGGTTGAAAAATGGACCGGTGTCGATACCTGGAAACCCGCGGAGGCAGTGTAATGGCTATGAAATGGAATCTGATTGTTGATATTGAGCGCTGCAATAACTGCCGCGTCTGTTTTCTGGCGGTGAAGGATGAACATATCGGCAACGATTTCCCCGGTTATGCCGCAGCACAACCTGCGCAGGGGCATAACTGGATGGAGATCGAGAGAAAGGAGCGCGGCAGCTATCCGATTGTCGAAGCAAATTTCATGCCCGTGATGTGTAATCACTGCGATGATCCACCCTGCATGAAAGCCGCACAAGGTGGTGCAGTCAGCAAGCGAGCCGACGGTATCGTGATCATCGACCCGCAAAAATCCAAAGGTCAGCAAGCGATCAAAGATGCCTGTCCGTATGGTGCGGTTTCCTGGAACGAGGAACAGCAGATTCCGCAGGCATGGATTTTCGACGCACACTTGCTGGATGATGGCTGGACGCAAACCCGCGCGGAGCAATGTTGTCCGACGGATGTATTCAGATCCGTCAAGGTTGATGATCAGAAAATGCAGCAGATTAAAGAGCAGGAAGGCCTGGAAGTCCTGCAGCCGGAACTCGGGGCCAGGCCCCGCGTGTATTATAAGAATTTGCATTTGATGACCCAGTGTTTTGTCGCTGGATCGGTGGTGGTGCAAGTAAATGGCGTTGAAGAATGTGACCAAGGTGCTGAGGTCATATTGAAGCAGAATGGTGGCGAGGTCGGTCGGGCGATGACGGATTTGTTCGGCGAATTCAAGATTGACGGACTCCAGCCGGGCAGTGGTCAGTATGAGCTGGAGATCAGCGGGTCGGGCGGTAGCCTGTCGAAACGATTTGAACTTGGCGATGCAAGTCTCTATCTGGGGGCGTTGACCGCTTAGTCGCGGCTGGTAGTTGACTGAATCGACCACACCTGCTTCGCTACTCTTTAGGGATGAGCCGCCCCGGTCAAATCACTCGGCATGCACCGTCCCCCGGCCCGAATAATGAACCAGGATGAAGCAACTGGGAAACGCCTGATTCAGAGCCAGTTCATCACCCTGCCAGGGGATTGCCGGCATGCAAAGATGCCCGGCATAATGGCGCCGTGCTGGTTGACAATGAGTGCTAATTTTCTCCCCAGTTTTAGCAGTTTTGCCAATAGGTAATAGTCCGTATTGTTTGGTCTTGCTACTGGCAAGTATAAAGCTCCGCAATACAGAGAGTCAGTCTGGTTTAATAGTTTAAGGGGTTGGCAAACATGGGTTGTAGTTTCTTCGCGGAATGGCGAATCCCGGTTCCGGGTGCCCTGATATTTGTGCTTTCTATGGCGATGTTCAGCGACGGCTGGGCGCAGCAAGCCGGTGAGGAGTTATTTCAAACCACCTGTGCTGCCTGTCACACGATAGGAGGTGGCCGGCTCGTCGGTCCCGACCTGGCGGGCTGTAACGAAGCGAGATCCCAGGAGTGGCTTGAGCAGTTCGTGAAGTCGCCCCAGACGATGATCAAAAACGAGGATTCCGAAGCTGTCGCCCTGCTGGCGGAATACAACGGCATAATGATGCCGGATACCCAGATGTCCGGACACCAGATCCAGGATGTACTGCATTACATCAGGGTCACTAGCGAGGCCCTGAAATCATCCGGTGGCGAAGGCGCGACGCCGGCCCCGACTGTCACACTGGCAAGTACGCCCGAGGACATCGAAAAGGGCCGCAAGATGTTTTTTGGCGCCATTCGCCTGGAGAAAGGCGGCGTGGCCTGTAATGCCTGCCACGACGTGCGTCATGACGCCATCGTCGGCGGGGGTAACCTGTCCCTCGGACTCAACAAGGTGTTCACGAAATATGATGACGTTACCGCCAGAGTCCATGTACACCTCCACAAGACACCACACCCGATTATGCGGGCAGCTTACGCTGACAACCCGTTGACCGAAGAAGAAATCATGGCCCTTATTGCATTTCTCAAGCATGCTGATACTGAGGAAACCACCGACTCACCGAAATATGACGGAATCGGACTTTTCCTGAGTGGAGCGGTCGGAGCTGCAATCCTGTTCCTGTTTTTCGGGATCTTCTGGCGCGGACGCAAGTCCGGATCCGTTAACCAGGCAATCTATGAGCGGCAAGTAACGTCCGTCGTGGAAGACCGGGTTTAGTGCACAACAGTTGCGAACAATAGGTAGGAAGCATGAGCTGGATTAAAGACATCATTTCACCGGAAACCCGGAATTGGGAAGAGTTTTACCGCAATCGCTTTCAGCACGATCGCATTGTCAGGAGTACCCATGGCGTCAATTGTACCGGTGGCTGTTCGTGGCAGATCCACGTCAAGGACGGCATTGTCGTCTGGGAAACACAGCAGCTCGACTACCCGTTGCTTGAAGACAAGTTGCCGCCGTATGAACCGCGGGGCTGTCAACGCGGCATATCTTTTTCCTGGTACCTGTACAGCCCGCTACGCATCAAGTACCCGTTGATCCGTAGTGCGTTGGTTGATGCATATCGTGAAAAGAAAGCTGAAACCGGCGATCCGCTGAAAGCCTGGGAGGCTCTGCAGGCCGATCCCGAGAAGCGCAAGGGTTACCAGAACTCACGCGGCAAAGGTGGCTTCCGTCGGGCCAGTTGGGACGAGGTCATGGAAATCATGGCTGTCGCGAATATTCATACGGCGAAGAAATACGGTCCGGATCGCGTTATCGGGTTTTCGCCGATCCCGGCGATGTCGATGCTGAGTTACGCAGCCGGCTCGCGGTTCCTGCAATTATTCGGTGGCGTCTGCCTGAGTTTCTACGACTGGTATTGCGATCTGCCGACGGCGTTCCCGGAGATCTGGGGCGAACAGACCGACGTCTGCGAAAGTGCCGACTGGTATAACGCTAAGATGGTCGCCGACATGGGCGCGTGCCTGAACATGACGCGTACCCCCGATACCCACTTCTTTGCAGAATCCAGGCACAACGGCACAAAGGCCGTGGTCTTCTCGCCCGACTTTTCGCAGGTATGCAAATACGCTGACCAGTGGGTTCCGTTGCATGCGGGCAGTGACGGCGCATTCTGGATGGCTGTCTCCCACGTTATCCTGACCGAGTTCCATTACAAAAACCCAACGCCTTATTTCATCGACTACGCCAAGCAATACACCGACAGCCCGATGCTCGTGAGACTCGATAATTCGAGTGGCCAGTATCGACCGGGTCGACTGCTGCGCGCCAATGAACTGGCAGAACACAAGGATATCTCCAACGGCGACTGGAAGTTTCTTAACGTCGATGCCGACAGCGGGGAGTTCGTGATTCCGAAAGGTGCGATGGGACACCGTTGGGACAAGGAAGGCGGCAATTGGAACATGAAGCTCGAGAATACGGTCAACGACAACTCGTATGATCCGGTTCTGACCTTTCTGGATAACCACGATGAAATCGTGCCGACCGGGTTTGATGAATGGGGCCTGGACAATGTGGCCCTCCGGGGTGTGCCGGTCAAGCGCGTGCAGACGGCATCCGGCGAGACGGCGCTGGTAACGACGGTTTACGATCTCATCATGGCGCAGTACGGTGTCAACCGCGGCCTCGAGGGTGAGTATCCGGCGGATTACACGGATAAGAATGCCGCCTACACACCGGCCTGGCAGGAAGTTTTCACCGGCGTCGATTCCAAAACGGTGCTGCAGTTTGCGCGTGAATGGGCCGACACGGCCAACATCACGCAAGGCAAATGCATGATCATCATCGGTGCGGGTATCAACCACTGGTACCACGCCAACCTGATGTATCGTGCCGGCGCAATGGCACTCATGCTGAGCGGTTGCGTTGGCAAGAACGGCGGCGGCCTGAACCACTACGTTGGCCAGGAGAAACTCGCGCCGATGGATTCGTGGAGCGGCATTGCGTTCGCCAAGGACTGGCAGAACGGAGCCCGGCTGCAACAGGCCCCGATCTGGCATTACATCAACACCTGCCAATACCGCTATGACGGTCAGTATTCCCGCTACAACACCGTGCCCGATAACGAGATGACCCGTGAACATACCGCGGACACGATCTTTAAATCGGTACGCAACGGCTGGATGCCCTTCTATCCGCAGTTCAAGCAGAACACGCTCGAACTCAGCAAGGAAGCGATGCAGGCCGGAGCAACGGATGATGCTGCGGTTACGCAGTATGTTTTGGACAAGTTGAAGTCCAAGGAACTCGAATACTCGGTCGGCGATCCGGAAGCCCCGGAGAACCATCCGCGTGTCTGGTACATCTGGAGAGGTAACGCGATTGTCGGCTCTATGAAGGGCCACGAGTATTGCCTTAAGCACTACCTCGGTACGCATTCAAACGGTATTGCGCAGGATTCTGCTGATCACACGGAAGAAGTCGAGTGGACCGATGTGGCTCCCGTCGGCAAGATGGACCTGGTCGTTGATCTGAATTTCCGTATGGATTCATCGGCACTGTATTCCGATATCGTTCTGCCTGCAGCCTCGTGGTACGAGAAGGCGGACATGAACAGTACCGACCTGCATTCGTTCATTCATCCGCTGTCACAGGCCGTGGCTCCCGTCTGGGAGTCCAAAACAGACTGGAATATCTTCCGTGATCTTGCCAAAGCGACGAGTGAGGCGGCAGAGGCTTATCTGCCCGAGGTGCAGAAGGATATCATCGCCGCGCCGCTGGCCCATGATACGGCCGATGAGATCACGCAGCCGACCGTCAAGGACTGGTACAAAGGTGAAGTCGAGGCGATCCCTGGCAAGACGATGCACAAACTCGCTGTCCTCGATCGAGACTATACGCAGATCTATGAGAAGTTCATCACCCTTGGTGACAACCTGAAAGCTACCGGGCTCGGGGCTCACGGCAATCATTATGCTTGCGACGACATCTACGACGAGATGGTGGACTCCAATCATTTTCCGGTTCGGGAAATGGATGGCAAGACCTACCCGTCGATCGAAGAAGACATCGATGCCGCCAATGCAGTTCTGAATCTCTCGACGCTAACCAACGGTAAATTGACGGTCCGGGCTTACCAGAACATGGAGAAGAAGACCGGTCTCGAACTCGTTGATCTTGCCAAGGGCAGCGAGGACGTCAAGCTCCGCTATGCCGATCTGCAAGCGCAACCGCGACGCTATAATACCTCGCCGTTGTGGTCCGGCCTGATGAATGATGGCAGAGCGTATGCGCCATATACCTATAACTACGACAAGCTCGTGCCATGGCGGACGTTGACCGGTCGCCAGCATTTTTACCTGGATCAGGATATGTACATCGCCTATGGTGAGAACTTGCCGACCTACAAGCCGGCGCCGAAGCCGGAGTTGTACGGTGATCTAAAGGAGACGCTGAGGGACGGTGAGGCGCTGGTGCTCAATTACCTGACGCCACATGGCAAATGGCATATCCACTCCACGTACATGGAAAACCTGCGCATGCTGACTTTGTCGCGGGGTTGCGAGCCGTGCTGGATGAGCGAGGTTGACGCGGCGAAACTCGGCATCCAGGACAATGACTGGGTTGAGGTCTATAACGACCATGGTGTTTACTGCACGCGGGCCGTCGTCAGCGCGAGAATTCCTCGTGGTGTCTGCATCGTCTACCACGTGCCGGAACGAACCACGGGTATACCGAAATCACAGATTCGCGGCAACCGGCGTGCGGGTGGACACAATAGCGTGACTCGCATCCATCTGAAGCCGAATTATTTGTCGGGTGGCTACGGCCAGTTCAGCTATCACTTCAATTACTGGGGTCCGATAGCACCGAACCGAGATACTCACGTCACGATTAAGAAAATGGACAAGGTTGTTTTTTAACCTTTGCACTCAATTAAAACCAGGTAAATAAATATGGATATTCGGTCACAAATCTCGATGATTTTTCATCTGGATAAATGTATTGGCTGTCACACGTGCTCGGTTGCATGCAAGAACATCTGGACTGACCGCAAGGGCGCCGAATACCAGTGGTGGAACAATGTTGAAACCAAGCCCGGTACCGGTTATCCCACCAAGTGGGAAGATCAGGATATATATAAGGGTGGCTGGGAAAAGAAAGGCAACGGCAGTGGCGATAGTATCAATCTGAAAGGTGCCGGCAAGACGAAGGGCCTCGGGAATATCTTCCACAACCCGAACCTGCCGGTCATCGATGATTACTATGAGCCTTTTACTTACAAGTACCTGGACCTGATCGAAGCGAAGGCCGGGGACGACCAGCCCACCGCACGCCCTGTTTCCCTGATTACAGGTGACCCTATAGATATCAAGTCCGGGCCTAATTGGGACGACGATCTGAGTGGCTCGCCGGATTACGCACGTAAAGATCCGAATCTCGAGAACCTGAGTCCGGCAGAGCAGGAGGCGATGTTCCAGCTGGAAAAGATGGCGTTCTTCTACCTGCCGCGGATCTGCAATCACTGTCTGAACCCGGCCTGTGTAGCGTCATGTCCTTCAGGTGCATTGTATAAGAGGGGCGAAGACGGCATCGTACTGGTTAACCAGGAAGTCTGCCGTGGCTGGCGCATGTGCGTTACGGCCTGTCCGTACAAGAAGACCTATTACAACTGGCATACCGGCAAATCCGAGAAATGTATCCTGTGCTTCCCGCGTATCGAGGCCGGTCTGGCTCCGGCGTGCATGCATTCCTGTGTCGGTCGGATTCGTTACCTTGGTGTCGTGCTATATGACGCCGACAAGATCGAGCAGGCCGCCGCTTCGGATGAGAAGGACCTGGTTCAGAACCACATGGACATCATGCTGGATCCGAATGATCCGGACGTGATTGAGGCGGCGAAGGCCAACGGCATCGCGGATTCGACGATTCGCTCTGCGCAGGCTTCGCCGACCTACAAGTTCGTCAAGGAATGGGGTTTGGCGTTGCCGCTGCATTCGGAGTTCCGCACCCTGCCGATGCTGTTTTATGTTCCGCCCCTGCTGCCGGTTATGGCATCGCTCGGCAAGTCGGATCCGGAGCAACTCGACAAGATGGGTCCGGTCGTCAAGAAGTGGGACGACGACTGGCTATACGACACCAGTACGGATGATATTTTCGGCACGCTCGATCAGGCACGCTTCCCGATTGAGTACATGGCGAACCTGTTCAGTGCCGGCGACACGGCGATGATTAGGGCGCGCCTGGAGAAGTTGATGGCTGTGCGAATTTATCGCCGGCATGTAACGGTTGGCGACGTTTCCGAGGAAAAGTCGAACGAGGTGCTGAAGCAAGCCGGACTGACCGCGCAGATGGCGGAAGATATCTATTACCTGACGTCACTCGCCAAGTTCGACGACCGGTTCGTTATTCCGGCCGCGCATCGCGAACAGGCTATCGAGATGATGGAATTTACGGGTGATAAGAAAGGCAGCGCCGGCTTCGGATTTAAGGAAGGTAGCGCCCAGAGAGGCCTGTAATATGGAATACCGGAATCACTATCGCCTGCTGGCCGAACTCTTCGAGTACCCGGATGCCGATTACCCGAAAAAAATCAGCCTGCTCCGGCAGTTTCTTGACGGCAAGTATGTAAACGCCGTTACAGAGCTTGATCAGTTCATCGAACGCCTGCCGGCTGATGATTTGCTTACCATGCAGGAGCTTTTTACGCGGTCATTCGACGTGCAGGCAATTGCGACGCTGGATATCGGCTACGTGCTGTTTGGTGATGACTACAAACGTGGCGAGTTGCTTGCCAACCTGAACAAGGAGCATCGTGAGGCAGAGAATGATTGCGGTACGGAACTCGCAGATCATTTGCCGAATATTCTGCGTTTGATGAGTGTTCTCAGTGATGAAGATCTGGTTCAGGATATCGCCTACGCGATCATTGCTCCCGCATTGCTGGATATGATCGGTGAGTTTTCTACCGAGCGACTTGAGAAAAAGAATAAGTCTTACGAGAAACACTATAAGACGTTGATTGAAACACCTGTTGCCATAAAAAACGACGCGGTGACACTGTATCAGTTCGCACTGAAATCCCTCTACGAGGTTCTCAAGCAGGATTTTTCATTGATCGAGAAAATGCCGCTTGAACGGAATGTCGACTTTCTGAATGCTGTTATTCAGGAAAATGACATTGAACAAAACGCAAATGCCCAGTATTGACGGAGTGAATCGCAAATGGATGCGCTAAAATATTTCTTTTTCGTCGCGTTTCCCTACGCTGCAATCATCACTTTTCTTGTAGGAACGATCTACAGGTACCGACAGACAGGATTCAAGGTTTCCAGCCTGTCTGCTCAGTTCCTCGAAGGTAACCAGGGTTTCTGGGGCACTGTGCCGTTCCACTGGGGTATCCTGATGATTTTTCTAGGTCACCTTGTCGCCTTCCTGTTTCCAAAACTTGTACTGGCCTGGAATGCGGATCCCACCCGGCTGGTCATTCATGAAGGCCTCAGTTTCACATTTGCCGCAGCTGTTGTTGTTGGCTTGTGCATGCTGATATTACGTCGGCTGGCGAACGCTCGTCTGCAGGTTGTAACAACCAAGATGGATCTTTTCATCGAGTTTTTCCTGTTGGCGCAGGTGTTGCTCGGTTGCTGGATTGCGCTCGGATATCGATGGGGGTCGTCATGGTTCGCAGCGGATCTGTCGCCGTATCTTTGGTCGCTGCTCAAGCTGAATCCGCAGCCCGATGCCGTCATGGCGATGCCGCTCGTCATTCAGGCGCATATCGTCTTCGCATTCTCGATCTTTCTGGTTTTTCCGTTCACGCGTCTTGTACATCTGCTGGTCGCGCCATTGCACTACATTCTTCGCCCTTACCAGGTCGTGATATGGTACTGGGATCGAAAGCGGATTCGTCAGGCGAGTACGGCCTGGTCGGACGCCCGGCCGCGCAATAACTGAGACGCACCGGGATTCAAACGAGATTTTGCGTGCGCACTGCACGGGTCTTCGAGCCAATAATCAGGTCGAGGAAGGCACCGTATGAATAACTTGGAGACACCGTCTAAGTCGAAACAAACTGCCGCTCTAAGTATGAGTACTCTGGCGTTTACCTCGTGCTTCGCCGTCTGGACTATTTTTTCGATCATCGGGGTGCAGCTCAAGGACGATCTTGGGCTCAACGAAACTCAGTTCGGGCTTCTGGTTGCCACACCTATTCTTACGGGTTCTTTGAGCCGAATTTTTCTGGGCATCTGGGCGGATCAATACGGCGGGCGCATCGTCTACGTCGCGGTAATGATTACGGCGGCATTTGCCACCCTCCTGCTGTCTTTTGTCGATACCTATCTATTGATGTTACTCGCCGCGCTCAGCATCGGCCTGGCCGGCGGAACCTTTGCTGTAGGTGTCGCCTACGTATCCAAGTGGTACCCGAAGGAGAAGCAAGGCACGGCGCTCGGGATCTTCGGTGTTGGTAACGTCGGTGCTGCCGTAACTTCGTTCGTGGCACCGTTCGTGCTGGTCGCGTTCGGCTGGGAAACGGTCGCACAGGTCTGGGCTGCCGCGTTGATCGTAACCGCGGGGGCATTCTGGTTCTTGACCGAGGACGATCCCGAGTTTCGGGCGCGGAAAGAGTGCGGCGAGAAGTCGAAAGGCATCATGGAGCAACTCAAGCCCCTGAGACATGTCCAGGTCTGGCGGTTCTCTCTCTATTATTTCTTCGTCTTCGGCGCCTTCGTTTCGCTCGCGCTCTGGCTGCCGAGGTATTTTATCGGTGTCTACGGCCTTGACATCAAGACGGCCGGCATCCTGACGTCGTTCTTTGCGGTGCCAGCCGCCCTGTTTCGTGCCTATGGTGGGTTCCTGTCGGACAAGTATGGCGCACGCGCAATCATGTATCTGGCCTTCGGGATATCGGTCGTGTGCACCTTCATGCTGTCCTACCCGAACACCGATTACGTCATTCATGGCATCGAAGGGCCGATCGCGTTCTCGACCCGTGTGGGTCTTGTACCGTTCGTCATGCTGATATTCGTGCTCGGCTTTTTCATGTCCCTTGGCATGGCTGCGGTATACAAGCACATACCGGTTTATTACTCAGAAAATGTCGGCGCCGTAGGCGGCCTCGTCGGCATGGTGGGGGGCTTGGGTGGATTCTTTTTACCCATTGCTTTTGGCGTCATGAATGACCTGACCGGCATCTGGACGAGTTGCTTCATGCTGCTGTTCGGGCTCGTCGTTACCGCGGTTTCCTGGATGCACTTCGCAATTCGGCGTATGGAACGTGCTGCAATGCCAGAGACCATGCGTGAGTTGCCCGAGCTACCCGAGATACAGACGATTCATGACCCCGTCGAGCATCGGGGCGCGCTGGGTCCAACACTCGTGGACTGGCGGCCGGATGACTCCGAATTCTGGGAAAAAACCGGGCGGGCGATCGCGCAACGCAACCTGTGGATCTCGATTCCATGCCTGTTGCTGGCTTTTGCGGTATGGATCATCTGGAGCGTGGTGGTCGTGAAATTGCCGGCTATCGGTTTTGACTACAGCATCGACCAGCTGTTCTGGCTCGCGGCATTGCCAGGTCTGTCCGGCGCCACATTGCGAATTTTCTACGCATTCATGGGGCCCATTATGGGTGGCCGGCTCTGGGGCACCTTATCGACCGCATTGCTGTTGATTCCTGCACTGGGCATCGGCTATGCGATCCAGAATCCGAATACACCCTATGTCATTTTCGTGATACTGGCGTTGCTGGCCGGGTTTGGCGGCGGCAAGTTCGCAAGTTCCATGGCCAACATCAGTTTCTTCTTCCCGAAGAGCGAGAAAGGCCATGCACTGGCAATGAATGCGGGTCTGGGTAATGCTGGCGTCAGTATCATGCAGTTCGTGGTGCCGATCGTGATCACG
>MPMD02108649.1_pt1 | contig 31519 bp, 22 predicted proteins | sample 1617291 | NCBI WGS metagenome assembly MPMD02 (sample SAMN05944810, study PRJNA350692) | marine metagenome | biome: marine; feature: ODZ; material: water; isolation source: 120 m water sample filtered on 30 um supor filter | place: Pacific Ocean | collected 2012-04-09 | depth 120m m | reverse complement strand
GTGGATAATGGAGCTTGAGCAGTGCATGGGACATCGCGTCTGGGTAGGAGTCTTGGATAAATCAATATCCGTTCTAAAAGGAGAAAGCTATGAAAATCGATCTCTACACCAAAATCATTCTGACCGGAATCTTTGCTTGCTTGTGTCTGTTTCTATTAAGGGATGTTCGTCTTGAACAATCTGCCGAGGCACAAGTCGGCGGTGCTCGTGCCGCTACGCCTGTAGTCATTGTCGGTTGCACCAACGGAGTTGGAGGACCCATCGGATCCTTACCGGTATGGATTAAGGGGAAAGATTATTGACCCGGTAATCCGCTGGAGTCTAATGGCTGTGACAGTGGTTGTCGCTCGTACCCATCGAGTTCGTGTTCGTCTGCCAGTTATTTTTCTAAATGATGTAAATGATTATTTGCTAAGCGGAGATGGCTGTAGGCCATAGCGCCACTGGGGTCCTTTAGCAGCACAATCACTGTTTGCTGCCGCTGCCGATGGAAGGCAAGGAAAAGGTGTTTATTTTCGGCACCGTTTGCCTATTGTCCATTAAAGCCCTAACGACAAGTGGAGCACCGGGCCTGGACGTTGGAAAGGGTATCGCCAGAGGAACGACTGGGCAGATGGTGGAGCTACAAGAGGTAAAATGTAGCTTGAACCGCCTATGCTGGCCCACCAAGAAATAAAGTAATGACCAAGACCGATACGCAACCATCTGCGGCGGACCCGTCTTCGAATACCGGTTCCATCAATGTACTAACCCTGGTGATGGTGACCTCGGCACTTTTTCTTACGCTGAGAAATTTGCCATCGTTGGCCGACGCCGGTCTGAAAATGTTGTTTTTCAACAGCATTGCGGCTTTTGCTTTTCTTATACCGGTCGCATTGGTCTCTGCCGAACTTGCCACTGGGTGGCCGAAGAATGGCGTATATCATTGGGTACGCGCTGCGTATGGTCCACGCTTTGGTTTTCTTGCCAGTTGGTTGCAGTGGGCCCAAAGCCTGTTTGGGATGACCTCCATTCTGGCCTATATGGCCGCGACATTTGCCTATGTCTTCAAGCCCGACTTGGCCGACGACCAACTTTTTGTTGTTGGCGTTGTCATTATTGTCTATTGGCTGGCAACACTTGCCAACATGAGAGGGATGCGATTATCGGGAATGATTAGCACCGTTTGTGTATCTCTTGGTGTTCTCTTTCCGATTCTCGTGCTGGTTGTTCTCGGCATACTCTATCTGGTTTCGGGAGGCCACAATCATCTCGCCTGGAGTGATGACCTCTCCAGTTGGATGCCGAAACCTAATGATAAAATTATGCTGTTAATGTTTTTGAACATCATCTTCGGTTATGTCGGGGTGGAGGTTTCTGCCTCTCATGCTCGTGACGTTCGCAACGTCCATCGCACCTACCCGATCGCTATTTTTTCAGCGGCCTTCATCGGTTTTACACTGACCCTGGCCGGTGGCTTTGTTGTTGCCGTTGTTTTACCCGCAAAAGATATTGATGTTGTTTCAGGAGTTGTCCGGGCTTTTGATGTATTTGGCGATTACTTCAAGCTCGCTTGGATTCTGCCTGCTGCTGCATTATTGGTTGCCTTGGGAGCAGCAGGACAAGTGAGCACCTGGATCATTGGACCGGTCAAAGGCCTGTTCGCCGTCGCGTTGGCAGGAGATCTGCCGTCTGTGTTTCAGCGCACCAATAAAGCGGGGGTACCGCGAAACTTGCTTTATGCACAGGCAGGTATTTTTAGTCTTATTGCAACCACAATCCTCTTCTTTCCAGATTTGGATTCGGCATTTATGATCCTCACGACCATCGCCGTTTTGCTTTACAGCATGATGTACTGCATTATGTTCTCCGCGGCCATTTTTCTTCGCTACAAGGAACCCCATGTAAAGCGTCCCTATCGAATACCGGGGGGTAACATCGGGATATGGCTTGTATCGGGAGTCGGGCTTATCACATTGCTTGCTTGTTTCTTTATTGCTTTTATTCCACCGCCGGAGTTGCGTTTTATGTCATCCTGGACATTTGTTGCCATGCTCTTAGGCCTCGCTCTGGTTGTCCTCATCATTCCACTGCTGATATTTTGGCTGCGTCGTAGGAGGCGGTACTTCGGAAAATAGAGGCTCGCCTCGATCTGCGAACGGCGCCAAAAAATTCGGCTTGACGTGCTCCCATCCTTTGGGCAACGATTTCTTCACATTTGTCGCCTATCCGTGAGGAGAGATACCCTAGGGGTGTCCGGTTTTGATGATCAACCTGTATCGCTTTCTGCCCATTCTCTGCCTACTTGTGCCGGGCAGTGCGGGGGCTATTGATCCGGGCATGCCCAATCCCCCGGCCTCCCCCACACTGGTCGATGTCGGCCTGTTTATAGCCGACATTGTGGATATGGATGAGGTGAACGAAAATTTCCGCATGGAGTTGATCCTCATCGCCGACTGGCATGACCCGAGGCTAGCATTTGATGCCAAAGCGGAAGGCACCGACATCAAAATCTTTCAGGGTGCGTACCAATTCAGCGAGGTGTTTTCCGGCTGGTGGCCGCAACTGTTTATTCTGAATGAAGTCGGCCATGGTGACTTCAATGCGATTAAGATCGAAGTCTATGCGGACGGACATGTCCGTTACCTCGAACAGCGAAATGTGCTGCTCGAAACGCCCATGACACTCGCCAAGTTTCCATTCGACACCCAGCACCTTAAAGCGTTCATTATTCCGTTTGGAAACAATGCGGAACAGGTGAAACTTCGGATCAATGAGACCATGCGGGAGGCGACCAATGAATATGTCAACAGACATGGCTCCATGGTAAATATCGCCGAGTGGAGCCTCGAAAATGTGCATATGACAACGGTTACCATGTCCAACTACGCATACAATGGAAAGAAGGAACATCTTTCGGAGGTTGTGCTAACGATCACCATGAAACGAGAATCCGCCCACATTGTTTGGAGCATTCTTTTACCACTTCTGATCCTCGTCTCGATGATCTGGTCCATCTTCTGGATGGATAATTCCCTTTCCGATCGTTTAAATATCTCCTTTATCGGCATCCTCACGATCGTGGCCTATCAGTTCTTGATCATCGACACCATGCCCCGCATCTCTTACCTGACCTTCACCGATACCTTGTTGCTCTGCTCATTTGTCATCATGTCGTCCACGATTTTAGAGAGTCTGTATGTTCACAACCTAGGCAGACGAAACAAACAAAACAAGGCAATGATGATTGACCGAATTTCTCGCTGGGCATTTCCCGGAGTGTATGTCGCGATAATCTTATTCAATTATGTGTACTACATGTACTACTTATAAATGACTCATGCTCCAAACCGCCCAAAGGCCATTGATGCCATAGAGGCGGCCGAGCATACCGATCCCCGCCTACAGCCGAGCGAACGCCGACTCGATGGTTTCGTCACCCGAGCTAAAAGATTGGTTCTCTTGTGGTGCAACCAACTCTATTTCTCTCTTGTCCAATGCGTATTGCTTGACTTAGTTCCCTCTCTAGATGAGAATGACAAGGGTATAAGCTGTCCGCCAGTTGCATGCGACTGCAGCGAGTAACACCCGCATCTGGGTGAGACAGGTTTTATCGTCTTCTAGGGAGGGTTTAGTGACTTCCACTCGGGCACGTCACATGCATCGCCGCACAGTGAAAAGACGGCGAATCGTCCTTCCCGCGAGAGTGGGGACTGTGCGTATCGTGGTCATTGCCGCACTCGGGGCGTCACTTACAGCATGGTGGCTCTACGCACGCGAGCGGCCTTTTCCAACCGGTGCCATTCCACGCATCGAACGTGGAGACCAATTCGTGTCCTCCGACACGTGCCGTACATGCCATCCCGAAGCCCATGACTCGTGGCGAGGAACGTATCATAGCACGATGACCCAGGTCGTTTCCCCCGAGACCGTGGTTGCAGACTTTGACGACCGCGAGTATCTCGCGGACGGCATCTCATATCGATTCAGCAGGCAGGGGGATCAGTTTCTGGTCTATGCTTCCAAACCCGGAATCGATGGACGCCTCTGGCCATTGCCAGGCTTTCCCAAACCGGTGGTGATGTCGACAGGCTCACACCACTATCAATTGTTTTGGGTCGCGACAAATCGGAAAACCGAACCTATCGAAATCCCCATCTATTATCACATTGCGGAGCAGCGTTGGATTCCAAAGCAACAAACTGTCTTGGAGCCTCCTGGCACACCGGGCAATTCAGCCCACTGGAACAGCCACTGCATCAATTGCCATAGCGTCAACGGTATCCCCCGTTTCAACAACGAACGGCAGCGAGCCGATAGCAGTGTTGCCGAGTTTGGCATCTCGTGCGAATCGTGCCATGGACCGGGTGGCGAGCATGTCCGCCACCACCAGAACATTTGGAATCGCTATAGCCAACGACTGAGCGATGAGCCCGATACAACCATTATCAATCCGGCCCGTTGTTCCAAAATCCGTTCTGTACAAATCTGTGGCCGTTGCCACCACAATGGAACACCGCGAGATCGAGAAGGATCCTGGGAGCATGGCATCGGTTTTCGACCGGGTAGCGAGGACCTCCATGACTACTTTGCACTTTCCGATTTTGATCATCCTCCCGACGAGCCCAATGATGTCTTTGAAAATTTGTTCTGGAAAGATGGAACGTGCCGCATTGCCGGAGATGAGTACAATGCCCATATCAAATCACCCTGTTACCTGCAGGGTGAGCTAACGTGCCTCTCCTGCCATTCGTTACACGACAGCGATTCAAACGATCAACTTGCCAAGGGGATGGAAACCAACGAAGCGTGTCTGCAGTGCCATACTTCGTTTCGAGATCGCGTTGAAGAACATACTCATCATGCTGCCGACTCCAGTGGAAGCCTCTGCTACAACTGTCACATGCCACACTCAAGCTACGCACTTTCTACTGCCATTCGCAGCCACACCATCGGGAGTCCGAGCGCGGAGGTGAGCGCACAAACGGGCCGTCCCAATGCGTGTAATCTGTGCCACCTCGACAAAACCCTGAAATGGACATCGGACTATCTTACCGAGTGGTATGGTGAGCCACCTGCACAACTCGACCTGGAACAGGAACGCATCGCGGCATCACTGCTCTGGTTGCTCAAGGGAGATGCATTGCAACGTTCGCTCGCCGCCTGGCACATGGGTTGGGACGAGGCCCTGAACATTTCGGGGAACGACTGGCAGGCCCCGTTCTTGGCGCAGCTACTCGTGGATCCCTACGCACAGCCCCGTTTTATCGCTCATCGCTCATTACGCAAGTTACCAGGGTATCACAATTTCGAATATGATTTTTTGGAACCCGAACCGCAACTCAATACAAAACATCAAGAAGTCCTGACCATTTGGCAAGCAATACAAACACCCCAAGACTCACGTCGAGAGCGGATCTTAGACATTACAGGTGACGAACCGATGGACACTCTCCGCAAACGACTTACAAACGCGCGCGATGAAAAGCCTGTTTCAATACCGGAGTAATTTTCATGTCTGAAATCCATTGTGACTCTGAACCTGCCATCAATTCCTCCTCTCCACAGAACGCATGTAGTGTCGTCCGCCTGCATCTCTGTTTCGGTTGGTGGCTGCTTCTGGTTTCCTTGACTCTGGGGATTGCGCTTGAAGTAATGCTTGGACTCAAGAGCCTCTGGTATGTAGATGTTAGCAATGAAACGCGTCGAGACATGCTTTCGCTCGCTCACACTCACGGAACGCTCCTGGCGTTAGTCAATATCGCCTTCTCTTGGACAGTCACCCGCCTTCCGGAATGGAATGCAGGCAATCTGAAAATAGCGTCGAGGTGTCTGCTGATAGCCAGTGTACTAATGCCGCTCGGTTTTTTCCTCGGGGGGCTCTTCCCCTCTGATGGCGATCCCTCCCTGGGGATCTTGTTGCTTCCTGCAGGCGCGGTCTTTCTGCTGGTTGCCATTCTGTTGACGGCAATCGCGGTCAGGTGCTGTAAAAAGGTATGACCCTTTTTATCTTAAGGCGGCTACCGGTCGGTTTTCGGTGACTTGAATGCGACGATAGAACCTATTGTGATCACGATCGTGATCGCGTACACAATCAGCCAGACATCGCGACTGGGCGTCGCGATAAAGAGTGGATTGTAGACCACAGCCACGATACCGAGCCTCCATGTCCAGCGGACCTTTCCTTTTTGATAGGCCTGAAAGGCAAGGTACGCAAAACAGACGCAGCAAATCCCGCGCAGGACGAGGGCGTACTGATCGAGATCGCCCGACCTAAATGCGAGCAGGAACAGCGCGGCGATTACGATCGCCTGGGGAATCCAGATTGGTTTTGATGTTGTTGCTTTTTCGCTCAAAAGATCACTTACAGTACGATGGGAACAGATGCTCTTCGAGAGTCGCTTCTACGGATCTATTCTACGCTATTTCACGGGTATCTAATATGAACGCTCTGGAGCGAATTATCCCCGGGCGCAAACAACAAGGATTGATAGGGATGATTCTCCGAGGGTTAGACGCACCCAAACGTTGACGTTAGAATCCCAAACATGGAACAACATCCACTTCTCGACGCGATCTGTCTCTCTGTGGTGATTCGCAGCAGTTGTACAATGACCTGATACTATCTGCACTCCAAGATCGATTTTTAGAGGTTCACGCAATGCCCGTTCGCCAATGGTTAATCGCCCTGTTTCTGTTTTTCGGCCTCGCCGGTTCTTTGCAACCGACAGGTTTTGGCCAACAACCATTGGCCCGAGACCCGCAGCCGGATAGCGACGGATGGCAGACGTTATTCGATGGCCATACGCTTACCGGCTGGCAGGCAATGCCGAAAGAGAGTGCCTCGGACTGGACGGTGCAAAATGGGGCCATCGTAGGTCGTGGCAGCGCCAACCGGTTGTCGTATCTGGTCTGGAAAGATAAACAGCTAAGAAATTTTGAGCTTCGGCTCCGCTACCGCCTGCCAGGTCGCGGCAACTCAGGAATCGAGGTCCGAAGCCGGCCTGACCCGTCCGGCAAGCGACCGCTCGAAGGGTATCACGCCGATCTGGGACATATCGGCATCGGCCGCCATATCCTCGGCGCGTGGGATTTTCACTTCGCCAAACGGAGCGAACCACCCTGTCCCCGAGGCAGTCGCCTGACAATTGGCCCCGACGGCGATTTGCAAAAGACCCGTATATCCGACGCACTGTCGCTAGCCGATCTGCGTCCCCGCAGATGGAATGATGTGCGTATCGTTGCCCGAGGAAACCACTTTCAGTTTTTCATTAATGGGAAACCGGCTTCCGAATTTACTGACAATGCACGAGAAGGGAGACTCGAACGGGGGGCAATCGCACTTCAAATTCACGATAAAGACATGGTTGTTGAATTCAAAGATCTGCGGCTACGACAGCTCGCATCAGAGATACCTGAACGATAAGAGTCCGATTATGCGATTGTTCTAGATCCATCGCCGATTCTAAAACCAGCTAGGACTCTGCAACGGCGAATCGGGTTAATCCGGCGTACTTTCAAAAGGGACAAACGAATCGGACTTTAAATCCACCTTTCTTGAAGTGGTTTCCGATTCGGCAAAATCGCTCTCAGTCTGGAAGACGCGGAGTCCCAAGACGGGAAGCATGGACAGCAAGTGATCAAAAATCGTCGCCTGAATGTCCTCATAGAATGCCCAGCGCGTGTCGGTGGTAAAACAATACAACTCGATCGGAAGACCATTGGCCGTTGGTTGTAACTGGCGAACCAACAGGGTCATCGCTGTGTGGTGGATCTTCGGATGCTGCCGGAGATAGGCCAATATATACTGACGAAAGAGACCACTGTTGGTGATCCGCAGACCATCGCCACACTCGGGGTTTTCCGAAACAGCCTGCTTTTCCAATGCCAGGGCCTCATCCATGAGCGGGATGTGCACAACTTGATCCAACTCACTCTTTGCGAGCGTCCGGATCGATCGCTGATCCAGTAAGATCGACCGCTTGATCCGCCGGCCACCGGACTCGAACATTCCCCGCCAGTTGACAAACGAATTCTGAACTAGGGTGTAGGTCGGCAAACTCGTAATGGTTTTGTCGAAATTCTGAACCTTCACCACGTTCAACGAAACCTTGGTCACGTATCCATCTGCGTCTGCACCGTTTACGGTGATCCAATCGCCGACACGCACAAGGTCACCGGTGGTAACAATCACGTTCGCAAACATTGAAAGGAGCGTGTCGCGAAAGACGAGGAGGAGAACCGCCGACATCGCACCGAGTCCGGTAAGGAAGTAGACGGGAGATTTTGCGATCATTGCTGAGATGACGAGGATGATCGCGATGATATACACAAGAAAAGAGATGACGGTTACATATCCCCCGAACGCATGATCGCGATTCACCGACGGCAAACTGGAGTAATAGGTATCGGCAAGACGGGCGATCCGGACAATCATATGAGCGACGATGAGAATAAACACCGAGCTGATCACTCGGTGTGCCATGCCAACAAATTCTTTATCGATATCTGGCAACCAATCGATGCCGATATCGATCACAACGATAGCGACGATGCTCGCCATACTCCCGAGTACACGACTCTCCATAATTTGGGTCAGACCAAGACTTTTCGAGGCGAACTTGCTCTTAGCAATCGGCCTGAAAATCAGAAATCTGCATACCAGATAAATCAGCCAGAGGACGAGAATCAGTCCTATGATGACGATCGGGTAGAGGAAGACGTGGAAGCTCTTCCCGCTCGAGAGTTGGTTCAGCCAATTTGTTAGTGAACTTGCGACGAGACCGTCGGAAAAAGAACTTGGATCTCTGCCTGTGAACATCTCCGTCTCCTTTACTACATCACGACAACGATGATGGATTCGTCGCCGACCAATCTGAAACCGGAAGGCAGTCGATTTCTTGGACGCTAACAGTGTACCGGATCCTTGGCTGGGACCAATGAGCAATCGCACATCGTCAACCACTTCTAAAAAATCGTGGGATTGCCGGCGATCATGAAAAACTCTCTGGCGGACTTTTTACCAAGGTGTCCATTTTGCAATTTTCCAAGGGGTTTGATCCTCCTCCATCCCGGAATGGTTCATTCGCCCTCAGGAGTTCCGAGAGGCGCCGGGGGTTCGAGCCTGCTTCTCTGGGCTGTATACTTGCCACAGTAATCTTTTCGCAATCGGCTTGTGGTAGCGGGCCATCTCTCGCGAGGGAGTGCTCACAAGGTAGTGCAAAGGCCAAGATAGACCTCATCTTCTCAGGTTGTGCTTTCTTCTCCCGACATCGAAATAGTGAGTGCTGCTCGCTGTAAATATAATGAACGAAAACCACTTCTTTAACGAAATGTTCGCCAATGAAGAGGTCCGCGAGCCCTACCGGCAGGTCATCGAGTGGGTTCGGTCGATGCCATCGGAGCATGTCGCCGTCAAACATTCCGAGGCTGAAAAGCTCTTCCGGCGGATCGGTATCACATTCGTAACCTATGGGGACAAGAGCGATGCGGAACGGCTGATTCCGTTCGACATGATCCCCCGCATCCTCACTGCCCGGGAGTGGCGAAAAATCGAGAGTGGCGTACGACAACGTGCGCGGGCACTCAACGCCTTTCTGATGGATGTCTACGATGCGGGCGAAATTGTGCGGGCGGGGAAAATGCCTTCGCAACTCGTTTACCGCAATCCAGCCTACGAACATGAGGTGGTCGGCTTCAAACCACACCAAGGCGTTTTTGCCCATATCGTGGGTACGGATATCGTTCGAACGGGGGCCGACGAATTTTTTGTTCTTGAGGACAACTGCCGCACCCCTTCAGGGGTTTCCTACATGCTGGAAAATCGGGAAATCATGATGCGGATGTTTCCCTCCCTGTTCCAAACCAACCGGGTCGCGCCCATCGAGGATTATCCGGAGATTTTACGTCGCACCCTCTCGAGCGTCGCACCTCCCAAATGTGACCACGATCCGGTGATTGCCATCCTCACGCCGGGTGGCATGAACAGCGCCTACTACGAACACAGTTTTCTGGCCGACATGATGGGCATCGAACTGGTCGAAGGGGAGGATTTGTTTGTCGATGATGATCTCGTCTATATGCGGACTATTCGCGGGCCCGAGCGGGTCGATGTACTCTACCGACGGGTCGATGACGCTTTCCTCGACCCTTTGTGTTTCCGTTCTGATTCGATGCTCGGCGTACCGGGGTTGATGAATGCCTACCGGACAGGGGGCATCTCAATCTGCTCGGCACCCGGTGTTGGCGTTGCGGATGATAAGGCGATTTACACCTATGTGCCCGAGATGATCCATTTTTATCTTGACGAAGATCCCATCCTAAACAATGTACCAACCTGGAGGTGCAGCAATCCGGACGATTTGGCCCACGTCCTCGACAAGATGGCAGAACTGGTAATCAAACGGGTTCACGGTTCAGGCGGATATGGCATGTTGGTCGGCCCTGCCTCGACGAAAAAACAAATTGAAGATTTTGCGCAACAGCTGCGTGCCGAGCCCCACGATTTTATCGCCCAGCCCACACTCGCACTCTCCACCTCCCCCACATACGTCGAGGAACAGTTGGTCCCGCGACATGTCGATCTGCGGCCGTTTTGTCTGGTGGGAAAAACAACCTATGTTTGTCCGGGTGGATTGACTCGCGTCGCACTCAAAGAGGGTTCGTTGGTGGTCAATTCATCTCAAGGTGGCGGTGTGAAAGATACCTGGGTGCTGGTCGAATAGGAGATTGAAATGCTGAGCCGCACCGCACAATGTCTCTACTGGATGAGTCGGCACATGGAACGGGCGGAACTCAACGCCCGTCTGCTAGAGGTTGGCTATCGGATCGCCCTGATGCCCAGCACGAGCAGTGGCTACCAGAGTGAATGGGCCAGTGTCCTCTCGGTTGCCGGGGCCGAAAAAGGATATGCGAGAAAATACGGGCCGCCGAAGCAACAGTTTATTGAACAGTATCTGTTCCACGATTTGGACAATCCTTCATCGATTGCCTCCTGCATCCACCATGCACGCGAAAATGCGAGAATCGTGCGTACCGCCCTGACAACACAGGTATGGGATGTCATCAATACCGTCTACCAGGAAGTGCAATCTCTGGCCCAAAAAAAGTACCTGCCCGCCAACCTGCCCACAATCTGCGACTGGACCACCCGACAGGCGAGCCTGCTGCGGGGCGCAATCGAAAGTACCCAGCTCGAAGACGAAGGATATGATTTTTTAAACCTCGGCTATTTCATCGAGAGGGCGGATAACACAGCCCGCCTGCTGGATGTGAAATACTACGTTCTTTTACCCACGCCATCGGCCGTGGGTGGCGAGGTGGACCACTACCAGTGGAGTACTCTGCTGCGAGCCATGTCTGCCTACCGCGCATTTCGCTGGGCGTACCCTGGACTGCAAACTCCCGACAAGGTAGCCCACTTTTTGATCCTCAATGTAGCCTGTCCAAAATCATTACTGCACTGTTTGAGCAGGGCATCCCGCCACCTCGATCAATTAGAAACTGTTCTCGGACAACGAACCGAGGCTCAGGATCTGGTGACCCAACTGAAAAACTCTCTCGAAAACCGTACGATTGACAGCATCTTTGATGAAGGGCTGCATGAATTTCTCAACAATTTCAAGAGACAAATTGCCTCGATCGGTGAAACAATGCGAACCTCATATTTTCTAGGTGGTTTTTGATGCGACTGTCTGTTTCTCATATCACCCGTTACACATACGCAAGCCCCGTGCGACAGGTCACACAGAGCATGAGGCTCACTCCCAGTGAACATGCGGGGCTACGGGTAATCGAATGGTCGATCGAATCGGAAAAAACAACGTTTGGACAGATGTTTACGGATGGCGCAGGCAACCATGTCCAAACGCTCTATGCACGTAACGAAAGAAACTCTATCGAAATTGCTGTCCGAGGCATTGTCGAAACGACCGACACAGGTGGCGTCTTAAAGAATCACCGAGAGAAAATTCCTCCCACCGCCTATCTACAGAAAACGCATACCACGCTTGCAAATGCATCCATTCGGGGCCTTGCCCGGGAGACGGTAGATGCCGTTCCTGAATCGGAGTCCCTCGAACGAGTCCACCGTCTGGCACACCGCATATCGGAAGTGATCACGTACAAATATGCCAGTACGACTGCGACGACAACAGCCGCTCAGGCTTTCGAAAGCGGGCAAGGAGTCTGCCAGGACTACGCACATTTGCTGATTGCAACCTGCGGAGTTGTCGGAATGCCTGCCCGCTATGTTAGCGGTTATCTGCTCGCCAGTGACAACCTATCACCCCACGAACTAACCCACGCCTGGGCTGAGGTTTTTATACCCGACCTGGGCTGGGTCGGTTTTGATCCAACGAATCGGTGTTGCCCAGACGAAAATTATATCCGACTGGCGTCCGGTTTGGATGCGAACCAAGCTGCACCCATTCGTGGCCGGTCGCGCGGCAAAAGCCAGGAAACACTGGACGTGGATGTTGCCGTGAAATCGTTGCAACAGTAGCTGCAGGAGGCGAAGGTTGACGCACCACTACAGGCAGCCGATAATGGGAGCGTTTTAGTAAGCTGGCGCGACTGCAACTGTCGCAACTTGCACCCCCCGGGCGGCTCACCGACGATGACCCCTCCCCTGCCCACCACCCCTGAGATTACCTTGCCGAAGGCACGGCAAATCGTAGGCTGCCTGCTGTTGGTGGCGTACCTATTTTTTAGTGCCTCCACACTTCTCCGGCAGGGATTATTGCCCGCGGCGACAATTCCCGAGCGACCCAACATCCTCTGGATTACTTCCGAGGACAACAACATCCAGTGGGTCGGCTGTTATGGAAATCCCAATGCGGATACGCCTCGGATTGATAAGCTGGCGAAGGAGGGTTTTCGCTATACGCATTGCTTTGCCACAACGCCGGTCTGTGCGCCACAACGGAGCACCTGGATCACAGGAGTCCATGCGGTATCGACGGGAACCCATCCCATGCGAAGCCGATACGCGATTCCACATCGCCAGATTCCCTACTATCCCGACATGCTCCACAAAGCCGGTTATACCTGTTTCAATCACAATAAAACCGATTACAACATCGGTGGTCGCTCCGATGGGGACTGCTGGGATGCAACCCCGCTCAACGCGACAGGAAATGTCGATTTTGAAAAGCTGAAAAAGGACCAGCCTTTCTTTGCGGTAATTAATATCACCGAATCGCACGAAAGTCGGGCCCACGGATCGGTCGAGGACACCAAGCACGACCCCGACCGTGTCCAGTTAGCCCCCTACCATCCCGATCTACCCGAGATCCGAAAAAACTACGCCAAGTATCAGGATGCTGTCCGTCGCATGGACAGCTTAGTGGGAAATGTTCTCGACGCGCTCGCCGCTGCGGGACTCGCAGATGATACGATTGTCATCTACAACTCCGATCACGGTGGCGTGCTCCCCCGTAGCAAACGGTTTCTGTTTGACACCGGCATCCATTGTCCCCTGATCGTTCGCATCCCCGAAAAGTTCCGCTCGCTCTATCCGGCAGAGCAACCGGGTGAGCCGGTGGAACAGATTGTCAGTTTTATCGACATGCCAAAAACCTGGCTTGCACTGGCCGGTGCCAACATTCCTCCAACGATGCAGGGGCGGATTTTTCTGGGCCCCAGAGCGGAGCCAGAACGCGAATACATGGTGGCCTATCGCGGACGCATGGACGAACGGTACGACAGTGGTCGCGCGGTCCGGGACAAACGCTATCTCTACATCCGCAACCTAATGCCCTACGTGCCTCGCGGACAGCACCTCGCCTATCTCTGGCGGGCGCCGGCTGCCGGCGCCTGGGAGGCACATCACAAGGCCGGAGAGACCGATGCGGTCACCGGACGTTTTTTTCGAAAAAAACCAACCGAAGAACTCTACGACACCTGGCACGATCCCTATTCAGTTCACAATCTTGCCGACGACGCGATGCACGAAACAATAGTCGTGCAAATGCGGAAGCGGCTTCGAAACTGGCAACAAAAACATTTTGATGCCGGACTGCTTCCGGAAACCGAAATGGTCCGGCGCGCAGAATCGAACGGAACGACCATCTATGAAATGGTCCGTAACGAGAAGATTTATCCTCTTGAGCGATTGCTCGATGCTTCCGAGATTGCATTGCAACAATCCCCAGACAATCGAGAAAAGCTGGTAGCCATGCTCTCGGACAGTGATCGTGGTATCCGCTACTGGGCTGTTGTGGGACTCTTTCTCCTCGGAGAGGAGGCCCGGGACAACCTGGCAGACTTGCGTAAAGCAATTGACGATGCCGACGATGAGGTTGCCGCCATGGCCGCCTGGGCAATCTATAACCTGGGGGATAAGCAGACCGCGAGAAAACAGCTTCGGAGTATGCTCGAAGAAGACAGCAGCGCAGCGCTGAAAGTTATCAATATCATCAAATGGATGAATGATGACCCGGAGTATTACCGCGACGCGCTACTCTCCTGCCAGGCACCACTGCAAGCGGCCTACCTAAAGAGAATGCAACAACAAGCTCGACAATAATTTTGCATCTGGTACGATCTCAATTAGCTACTTCAATCCATCTATCCATTCGGAGACGACCGTGCTTGTTCGCATCCCCTGCATCCTGCTTTGTTTGATTGGCCTCAACAGTATCATCGGTACGTCCATCGCTATATCGTCCATCGCTATGGCAGATGAAGATAATGTGGCGGGTGAAGATAATCGGCCCAAAAAAATTCTCTACTTTACCCACGAACCGGGAACGTATCACAAATACACACCGCAACTGGCAATCTTCCGACAACTTGCCAAGCGGGCGGGCTGGGATTTGACGGTGATGACCGGGGAACATGAAGCGCAGATCGAGAAACTCCGCCACCCTGATTTTGGCAAGGGATTCGATGCCATCGTTTATAACTTTTGTTTCGCATATTCTCGCGATCTCGAAGCAGCCGCCAACTTGATCGCCCAAACCCGGGAACATGGTGTCCCGGCCATGTTGATCCACTGTTCATTGCACAGTTGGTGGCCCACCTTCAAAACCGGCACACCGGGAAGCCTGGGGCCGAACTATCACGGCAATGCGAAGGCCGAAGAGGAACTTGTCCAGCAATGGCGGCTAAAACATGGCGATCGCCCATTCCCCGTGTGGGGAGATTTTACCGGCATCGCCAGTACCGTCCACGGCAAAAGTGCGCCTATCAGCATGCAAAAAGTGAAAGAACATCCGGCGACTCGAAGATTTCCCAAGGAGTTCACCACTGGCAATTCCGAACTCTACAACAACGTTTATCAACTCGAACAGGTCGTGCCACTCCTTCGCGGCGTGCAGGGAAAAGATGACTTTGTCGTGATGTGGACCTGCCCGCAGGGCAAATCAGAAGTTCTTGGACTCACCGTAGGTCACGATGTGAACGACTGGACCAAAGGGCCGTACCAAAACCTGATTATCGACGGCGTGAATTATCTCGCCGAGCAGAAGCCAGAGAAGCCTTAGCAAAGCAGCCCTGGCAAAGCCGAGATGCATAGTCTCTCAGACTCCAGACACATAGTCTCTCAGACTTCAGACACATAGTCTCTCAGACTTCAGACACATAGTCTCTCAGACTTCAAATGCCCGCTACGACGCAGTCGCAAGAGAGCGGCGGACCCGCTCAAGAAGCCGCTGCGTCGCCTTAACGCCCTCGACTTCCGTGAGCTTGTCGCCCTCATATTCGATACCTACGTAGCCGTGATAGTCGGCAGCGACAACGATTTTCATCATGCGGAGGTAGTCGGTTCCCGTCTCGTTACCGGCGGCGTCAAAATGGTTGCTCTTGGCGCTCACGCACTTGGCATAGGGCATCAACTGCTTGACGCCAAGATAGCGATTGTAGGCACCAAAATTACCAAAGTCCGGCAGTGTGCCACAATTCATTTTGTTGACTCGCTGCATCACCGAAGCCAGCCAGCCGCCGTCTGAAGAGAAGCCACCATGATTTTCGACCAACACGTTGATACCAACCGGTGCTGCATAGTCGGATAATTTCGTCAAACCCTCGGCAGCCAATCGCAGTTGCTCATCGTAGCTGCCTTTCGAATGTGCGTTAACGCGGATGGAGTGGCAACCGAGTTGCGCGGCACAGTGCACCCACTTTTTATGCCGATCCACCGCTTCATTGCGGAGCTTCGCATCCGGATCACCAAGGTGCCCAGCACCATCCACAAGAATCACCGTCGCCTCAACACCCGCATCATCTGCACGCTTGCGCATCTCGGCAAGGTACGTTTTATCTTCTGCCTTATCGTTAAAGGGACGGTTCCAGTATTCAACCGCTCGGAGCGAGAACTCAGTGCGGACGAAAGGGGCAAAATCAAGGTTGTTGAGCGCACCCTTTGCGAGCATGCGATGCAGCGAATATTCGGTGCATGATATTTTATAGAGTGGCTTTTTCTCCGGTGCCGCCATACATCGATCAGCAGCCAGACCACTGAGAAGCAAACCCGCCGTCCCACCGGAAGCAGAACAAAACCATGTGCGGCGCGTCATGCTGTTCTGCATATCCATTTCATTCCCTCAAGTTGTTGTTATGAGCTGGTAAGTCTGTCACCGATGGGTTCTGAGGACCAGACATTTCCTGTTACTTTCCAGAACCTGACTCCAATTTTTCCAACTGCTCAATGACTCGGGGAAGCGCTGGATGGATATTATCTTTTACGCCTCGACCTTCCTCGAGGCGATCCTCGACATCCCAACGGACAGGATCGGCATCAATCTCCCAGACTTTTTCTTTCATCTCATTGTCCGGAACCGAAAGGGGCTCAACCAGACGAAAACCGATTCCCTGTGCCGGATCTGTCGTGAACCACCAAGGGCTCATGGGCAAGCTGGGATCTTCTTCTTTCCAATCCTCGTCACTCGAAGCCAGACGAGAGGCCGCGCGACATTCTTCGGCCGGCATTTCCCAGGAACCACCACGTATTGCACGGGGAAAAGGTTCGGCAGGCCAGACAATTCTGTCTTCGGGCAATCCCTTTTCATCGACGGGATAGCCTTCAGGGTCGTATCCGTCAAGAACCCACTCCGCCACATTGCCATGCATATCGTGCAGGCCCCAGGGATTGGGTTTTTTGGTTCCGACGGCGTGCAGTTTACTGTCTGCATTGTCCTGATACCACGCATACTCCTTGAGCAACGATACATCATCGCCAAAGTGATATGCCGTAGTGGTTCGGGCACGGCAGGCATATTCCCATTCGGCCTCACTAGGAAGACGATAAAATCGGCTCGTTAATTTGCTCAGCCACTTTGAATATTGTTTAGCTGCGTATTGGGTCATCGTCACCGCTGGCTGATCCACATCGCTACCATACTGATAGGTTATCTCCGGTTCGTAGAGTTCTGTAGGCGCAGTGATCGCATCAACATCTTCCGGAGGCCGCTCTAAATGTTTACGCAGTGCCGTCAACTCGGCCGCATTGAGTTGAACACGCAATGCCTGGCGTGCGGCGGTTTGCCGCGCGGCTGCCTGCTGGATCTCTTTCACCTGTTCGGGCGACTTGTCATCCAGATTGACCTGTTGGGCATCTGTGAGTAGATAACGAAGACCCTGAATCTTCTTGAGATTCGCATAAAGATTCATAAAAGCTTGATACTCTCCCCAGGTAACCTCATACTTGCTCATCCAGAAGGGTGAAACCGCTATTTTTGTTTGAGGGCCCTCATCGGGTGCACGGTTTTTTTCGTTCTCGCCACTGCCCATCAGAAAGCTACCGCCGGGAATCGGCACCATTTCAAAGCGAATCTCTGTTCCGGGAATGGTTTGTTGGTAGGGAACCATATAGCCCCGGTCGGTCTTCACCCAGCGTCCTGTTGCGGGTTTTTCCGAAACCAGCCCAGGATGTTTGCTCTGTGTGGACTCGGAAAACGCTTCCTGCACAAACAGAACACTCCCAAATATCAACCAAACGAATCGATAATGGCGTACTTTGATAATGAACATAACCAAACTTTTTGACCGCAGTACAAGGAACTCCGCATGAAGGCTCCATTGTACGCCATCAAGTCCCTTGATGTGAGCGGCGAGAAAAGGCAGTTGCCGCAAGAAACAAAATTGCTAAAAGATGCTAGCAATCGCTAAACAGGGACAACTTTGCCTTGGGTCATAGGCTCCATTCGCACCATCGCCGTAGCCTCCGCCTCATCGATCGATCTGGTCGAAAACTCAGATGTTTCCCAAACCTGATGGTGCGCCGGCGCATCGTGCAATTGGCTTTGATCGGACGATCCGCTGTCGGTCTCTAAGATTTCAATGACGTCGACATGCCCTGAATCGGAGGCAAGAGATTCCCCAATGATATTGAAAAGAACCGATATTGCTTCCTCAAGTTCTTCTTCCTCTCCCGGCAAGGCATCCCCTTCGCCGTCAAACTCATCCGCTTCCAGATTATCTTCCTCTTCGGCAGGAACCTCTTCCTCTTCATCATTCCAGACGTCGAAGTCATCCTCTCCGAGTTGATCGATTTGATTGCCCAACGCATCCACCTCACCTTCCTGATCTGTTTCTCCAATACCGCCAGAAATATCAACGCCTGAATGTGTCAGACCAGCAGGATCTAAGGAGGCAATCGCAAAGAAATCGGGCGCGGCAAAATCTCCACCGATAGAAAGTGGCATGATACCGCCACCACCAGTCGATACCTGTGAGGCCGCTGATGAGCCGTGCGAATCCATGAAAGCCTGAACCATAGCACCTGACATTCCACTCGATGCAAAACTCGGTTGACTCGGATCAAAGGACATGGCAATCGTGTCCCGAGGCAAATATCCCTGAAAAGCGGTACTGATCGTCGGCTGGAGCATCAGCCCATTGCTGCCCGCGGTAACTGTATAAATATTCACTCCACCACGCATCAATTCACCACTGTTGGTGGTCGACATCTGAATATCGATACTCGAGGCATCACCCGCGAACATGATCGACTGAACGCCACCAGGCGTGAACTGTCCAGCAGACGTAACCACAAGCGATGCTCCCGGAATATCGCCTACGATCGCGCTGGGGTTATTATCGTAATCGTAGCTCACTTCATTACCGCCAATACTGACCGAAAAATTAATCGGATCAAACCAGATGGACGCGACAATCTGGCCAGGCAGCAGTTCCAGGGAGTTTGCGAGATCTAAAACTTGCTGCGAACAGTAATGGTTCACCGCAAGCGTGACATCGTCAACCGCCTCGCCAAATCCAATCGCCACTAAGGGATCATCGCTCCCTTCTACGTCGATCGCACAATCGGTTGCATCTGCGGCTGTAACGCCCCGACCAATCTCAAAGCTATCAATGAGCGGGTTTGTGACTGTACCGGCCCAGGTCAGTTCGGATGGAAGCACCGGTGACAACTCCGGAGGTACCGGGTTCTGATTTGACAACAGGGCTTCAAGGCGAGCGAGAATTCCATTGGCAACACTGTCTGCCACATCCTGTTGCCTGAATCCGGTCGAGAGACTCTCGAAATGATTGTCATACGAAAATTCAACATTACTAGAGAATGATGAGGAACTAACGAACGATGAGGGATTGTCCCCAAACGACCAATCGGCTTCCCATGGATCGTTTCCCGTAAGCAATCGTCGTGACTCGAGCGATTCGACAGACAGCTTAATCTGATCGCAACAGCGCGCACCGGGAGCCTTGCAACCTCGACCTGTCCGTTTCATTGAATTGTGTAGGAACATAGATTCGTCCAACCTGTGTATTGTATTTTTGTCACGTTTATAGGACAACAAAATGGTTTGACCCCCTCGAGTGAGGGGGCATTTTTTCCGGCAAACAGCCCTAAAACGATATCTTTAGAGGCGCGTTCCAGTTTTGACCCATCCTCTGCAATCACCCGGACACCCAATCCGATTGCCCACAGATGCCCACTTTCTGTGCTTGGCTGATCGTGGGACACCGGGAAGAGGCCGAGGGCACCTTAAAATCCCTGATGAAATCGGCGAGAAAACTGTCGCTGCAGAAACAAAGTCGTCAGAAGAAGAGAGCTGCCTTTAAACGGTCAAAACTTTGCCCTTGCCTGCAGGTTCGACTCGAGCCACTGACGTAGCCCTCGCCTCATCGATCGACATGACCGAAAACTCCGATGTTTCCCAAACATGATGGTACTCCGAGGCATCGGGCATCTGACTTTGATCGGATGACTCGCTATCGCTCTCCAAAATTTCAAGGACGTCAACATGTCCTGAATCGGAAGCAAGGGCCTCACCAATGAGATTGAAAAGAACCGATATTGCTTCGTCAAGTTCTTCTTCATCTTCCGGTAGTGCGTCCCCTTCGCCATCAAACTCATCTGTGTCCAGATTGTCTTCCTCTTCAGCGGGGACCGATTCCTCTTCATCATCACGGGTCGTGAGGTCATCTTCTTCGAGCTGATCAATATCATTGCCCAACTCATTCACCTCACCTTCCTGATCTTCTCCTGCAATGCTTCCAGAACTATCAAGATTTGAATTTATAAGACCAGCAGGATCTAAGGCGGCAATCGCAAAGAGACCGGGCCTAGCAAAATCTCCACCGATAGAAAGTGGCATTATACCGCCACCGCCGCCACCGCCCGAAGCAGATACCTGTGAGTCCGATTACGAGCCTCGCGAATCCATGACAGCCTGTGCCATCGCGCCTGACATTCCACTCGATGCAAAACTCGGTTGGCTCGGATCAAAGGACATGGCAATCGTATCGCTGGGCAAGTAGCCCTGAAAAGCCGATCGGATCATCGGTTGGATTGTCGGGCCACCGCTTCCGGAACCGACCGTGTACACATTCACCCCACCGCGCATCAATGCACCACTGTTTGTGGTCGACATCTGAATATTGATATTCGAGGACTCACCCGCAAACATGATCGCCTGAACCCCACCTGGCGTCGATTGGCCGGCCGGCGTGACGACAAGAGATGCACCCGGAATACTACCCACGATTGCGCTCGGGTTGGTATCGTAATCGTAGCTCACTTCGTTGCCACCGATGCTGACCGAGAAATTAATCGGATCAAACCAAATACAAGCAACCATCTGGCCGACTACCAACTCAAGAGTATCGCACATAGCGACAACTTGTTCGGTACAATAGTTATTAACCGCCATCGTGACATTATCAACCGATTGTCCGAAACCGACGGTTACCAAGGGATCATCAGAATTTCCTAAATCAATTGCATGATCGGAATCATCCCCCGCTACTACACCCCGGCCGATGAAGATTTCGTCAATCGTCGGATCATCAAATAGGATTTCCTCCGTTGGTGGAGCGATGTCAGAAATAGGCACATCACTCGGGTCTGCTGCAAGCCATTGTTCCAGCGCGCTTTGGATGCCACCGGTCACGTCGTCCGCAATCTCCAAAACCCGAGATTCGACCGTGCGACCTACAAAGGAAACACCCCGAGGCGCTGAAAATTCTGAGGTATTTCCCTCGAACGATGTCGCCGTTGCAACCACCGGGATAACTTGAGAAGGAAGGTCCTCGAGCTCAACCTGTAATGTCTTGCCACCCTGCAAAAAATCTTCATACGTATACTCATCGGTGCCAAGAAAGACTTCACCTTCCCGACGGCTCTCATCCGCAAGAAAGAATTCAATCCGCAACGGCCCTTGCAGAGCATCGGCATTGGTCGGAACACTGTAATCCACCTCGACCAAGTTGCCGATAACCTCAATGCGCGTAATCACCGGAGTATTGAGGCGGTCGTTGGCCCCCACATCCGCATCCACAAGACCCGCCACAACATCGTTGCTCGTTAGGCCATCATTACCCAAATCAATGGACATCGCAAAATTGTGGAAAAACTCATTAGCAGCGATCGTGTTGCCAGTACCCGCCGTCACCGAAACCCCATTGCCACCGTTGTAGGCGATCACGTTTTGCGGATCTTCTTCGAAGCCACCAACCATGTTGTTGCTGCCCGTCTCAATCCAAATACCATCATCCCGGTTTCCCGCATCATCGCCCTGGGCATCGACACCGATGTAATTTCGCGCGACTATATTGCCGCTACCATTAATGTGAATTCCGGCACCTTGGAAATTTTGGATGCCGATTCCAACGATGCCATTGTTGTCCGAAAATAGCTCCAAACCGTTCGCCTCACCGGCCAACGAACCGTCAACGACAATCTGAGGAGCGGAGACCCCCGCATCAAAGTCTTGACCACCCTGCAAACCGTCGATCCAGATACCCGCTGGACCATCAAGTGTAGGCAGCGGAGAGAGTGGCTGAATGACGAACGAACTGGAGGCGTCAACAAAGCTCGGATCCGTTTCTGGAATGGCAAAGGTAATATTTCCACCATGCGGACGCGAGAGAGCATCTTCAATCACATGTCGCAAGGACCCGACACCGGAATCACCGGTATGGGTTACGACGAGATCTCGATATTCACCGATGTAGGTACTCTCTACCGTAGACTGCACTATTTGAGAACTTGTCTCCGCTGAAGCTGTCACCACCACCGTGTTGCTTTGCTCACCCGGACTTGCAGTCCCGAGAGACTCATATTTCCAAACCTCATCGGTGTCCAAAAGGCCGTCACAATCAAGATCACCAACATTGCATGAGCCATCGAGAACGGATGATGCACCAGCCAACTCCAGAGCATTTAGATGAATATTCCCAGTATTGATGACCCGGTACAGGAAGTGGACCTCCTCGCCAACTGTTACGACAGGATCCTCGAGAGGATTGCCATCTTCATCCAAAAGATATGCTTCCAACGCTACATTCGGAGCGACTCCAAAATAGGTCGCCGAAACTGCATCGGCGACTGGCAGGCCGAGGCCAGAATCTGTGGCAGAGACGCTTGAGGCACTCGTATACGCACCGGTGGCAACTACGTGACTGGCGGTAAACTCCCAGACCTCACTGGTATCCAAAAGGCCGTCCTGATTCACATCGCCCACATTGGTGCTGCCGTCTAAAACGGCCGTCGCCGCCACCGAGTCGCTCAGCACCTGCACGCCACTGAGGGCCATGTTGCCCGAATTACTCACCAGATAACTCACCACGATCAGATCGCCACTGGCAAAGAGCGTGCGGCCCTGCTCATCAAAACTATAGCCTGTGCTCGATTCTGCCAACGCCACATTCGAGGCAACCCCGAAGTAGGTACTCGAGGCAACATCGCTCACCGATATTTCTGTCAAAGGTTCGAAAGCCGCTAACGAGAAACCGCTGACATGCTCACCAGCGCCCGCTACACGAGTCATACTAAAGAGCCAACTCTCCCCAGGATCCAGTTTGTTGTTCTGATCTATATCCCCTGTGTTGAAATCATCCATCAAAACCGCAGGTGCGTAGGTATCATCGTTCGGATCATTCGGAGTTTCATTGTCATCAATAACATACACACTCTCGAGCGAGAGATTTCCAAAATTAGCAACAGCCACTTTGTGCGTCACCATTGCATCTAATGAAAAATATGGGGGCGACTGTAGTTCCCCAATATCATTGTGCAAAGTGACTGTCATATCGGGGTCGATGACTGGCAGATCGTCGTTCACCACTTGCAGTGAAACCGTTCCGCCTGTTGTGCGATTCGCGCTGGCTGCAATCGAAACCGTTTTGGAATCGAACAGCAACCCATTATCCACCGTACCGATGTCGAAGGTTACGGACGAATAGCCGGCGGGGATGATCACGCTCGCCGGTATCTCCACTGCGGATGGGTCATCACTAACCAGATGTACCAGAAGATCCTCAGTGGTATCCTTACTGTAGATCACGGTCCCTGTAGTCGCCTGTGCGCCGTCCGACTCTCCGACAGTATCGGTCTCGACTGTGAGTGTCAGAATTTGCTCCGGAGCGATACCGACAGCATCCGCTACGACGAGGCCCGTCTCGGCCGGTGATCCCGATAATGTGACGATTAGGGTACCGTCCGTAACTGTGACAACATCGAGATCTTCCCAATTTACGCCATCAAATGTGAAATCGTCCGGTGCCCACTGCTGATTCAGCATAACCTCGGAGAGGATCTCTCCTGCGCCATTTTCAATGGTGAAAGGAGCGTCGTTTGCGCGCATGATGGTACCGCTCTCCCGCCACGTCTTGCTTACCCGATATTGACCCGGTTCCAGATTCGTAAAGGTCCAGGAAGCTTCACCATCACCAGTACCCACCTGCTTGCGAAACCAGCCAACTTGATAGCCGGGCATGCTCGGTTCGGAGATAAATTCAAATCCGAACTGTGAGAATCCCTCGTCAGCATCGTCGATGACAGTCAAGTTTTCCGGGTTTTCAGGCATCAGAATTTGACCAAAATCTACATTCTCGGTGAAGCGCCCCATTTCCACATTGACCTCAAGCCGTCCTTCACCGAACGGCATGCCCATCTCTGTGGTTAGAAGCGGACGGATCACGTAATCACCACTCGGAACTTGTAATACATAGCGCCCATCAGTGGACGATGTAGTCGTTAGTTCATTCTCATCCAGGGTCCCGTTATCATTTGCATCCACAAACACCGTGATATCGGAAATCCCATATTCCCCATCACCCTGTACGCCATCTTGGTCAAAATCTTCAAAAACAGTGCCACGGATCTCGCCATTACCAGAAACAGAATGGACAACCAGCAGGTCGCCAGAGGAATCTATAGGAAGTGAGCTAAATGAGCCGCCCAGGTAATATGTCGGAGTCGCCGCCATTGCATCGACAGTCGACATATCACTGATGGTTGCAAAGACCGTAAAACCACCATTCTGGTTATCGAGATTGCTGCTATTGTCCGTCAAATTTACAAAGAACTGGCTCGTTGCGCTGTCTGGATCTCCACCTAGCTTGGCCATCGCCACCGTTGCCCGCGTATTGGAAATACCAAACTCATTTGTAATCGGCGGGTCTGTTGGGACAGCCGAAAACTGCCCGGTACTGTAAAACGAATCCTGCGATGTTGTGAAGCCACCACCCTGAATTACAAAGCCCGAAACCAGCCGATGAAAAAATGAATTGTCATAGTCCCCATCGTTTGCATAGTTGAGAAAATTGTCGACCGTGCCCGGGGCCTGTGTAGCGAGCAATTCGAAGGTAATGTCACCGTGATTTGTCTCGAGAACCACCGTAGGGGCGGCGAGAAGATTGGCCACCTCCGAATTGGAGCTCGTCAGCAGCCGTCGCGGCTCAAGAGGCTCCAATCGCAACCCGACTCGGCGCAGACCGAGGGGCGCACCGCGAGCCCGGCGACTTCGACCTGTCCGTTTTGAACTGTTGCGGTGAAACATCAATTACCCTGATCCATCTAATTGTATTTTCAAATACAATTTTTGCCAAGAAAATGGCGCAGTAGCACCTCCCTCGGGGGGGTTTTTAACCCTCATCATCGACACAACCGTCTCGAGTGAACCCGGGATAATGTTTCGGCAACAAGAGTAAACCGACAATTACTCGACCATTGCCTGAAATTCCGGACGGTGTTTCAACGATACAAATGCGCGATCCTGGCGAATAATGTCTTTATCCAAGCCCAATCCAATTGCTTTACGAAGCAAATCGAGTGTGCGTTTTGCACGGGCATCGGCCAGCTTCGAATCCTGAAGTTCATACTCGGCAATTCCGGTCGCCACGGCATAAACAGTCGCTGCGTTGTAGAGAACCTGCCAGCGACCGCCGGCCAGTTTGACCGCCGCGTCGGCATCGGCACACGCCTTGGTATCCTTTCCGAGCAGAGCCTCGGCATATCCGCGGCCATTATACGCTTCAGCCTGCTGCCGGACATTTAGCTGGTCGCTGCCTTGTAGTGCTTGATCAAACTGTTTTTCGGCAGAGAGTGTATCGAGCAACCTCGCCCAGCCGAGACGGAGGTGAATACTCGCCCCAGCACCTCCCTGTTGTGTTGCGAGTTGGTAGTCTACTATCGCCTCGTCCTCACGACCGCTTCCCGCTTTCAAATCCGCTCTTTGACTATAAAGGCCCGCAAGTGCATCGCGGCCCAACTTTCCCGCACCCCAAGCTTCGGCAACGTCAAAATCTGCGATGGCTTGCTTGACGAGGGAGGGATCGTTTTTTGTACCTCCATGACTTTGGGCGAGCTGCCATAGCCGGTGGCGGACACGGCCACGGCCTAAAAATGCCCTTGGATCTTGAGGCCACACCCGCAAAGTCCGGCCGTAGCTCCGCTCCGCCTGTTGAAGATATTCACGGGCAGAAGCAATGTTGTTGCCACTAGCTGCACGCTCGGCCAGTCTTTCGTAAACGCCACCCAAGCGATACTCCACGCGGGGATCACGTGGTGCCACTCTTTGGGCAGTTAGAAGATCTTGCAAAGCGGCATCCAACTCTTCAAACCGCATACGCGTCTCCCCTCGCCCCAACAGTGCCTCCAGATAATCCGGGTATTGCCCAAGTGCCTGAGAAAAATTGTCGATGGCTTGATCCAACTCCTTTTGAGACGACTCTTTCTTGCCCAATTCCCTAAAAATCGCAGCCCTTTCTGCATAGGTCGCGCCCAGGTTCGAAAGCGGTCCAGGATCCGTCGGTTCCTGCTCGTGACTGCGACGAAACTGCTCACTCGCCAGGGAGAGCCATTTCATCTTTTGCCTCACGCTTGCACCTTCACCAGCGGTTGTTGCACGGGTCAAGTAAACAACACCCCGATTGTTGGCCACCGCGCTTAAGTTCGGCGCGATGCTTTCGGCACGATTCAGTGCCGCATGCGCGGCCTCCCAATCTCCCAGACGAGCCAAAGCAAGTGCTTTGCCAGCAAATGCCCAGGCAAATTGCGGCCGCAAACGAGTGACTTGATCGTACGCGGCAATAGCGCGCACCGGTTGCTGTAATTGCAGCCAACAAACCGCCAGCATCATATGGGACCAAACATGATCCGGATTTTCTGCCAGGGCATTTTCATACTCCGAGATCGCTTTGAAAATATCCCCTTTCGTTCGCGCATCGGTACCTTCGAGAAAAAAATCGAACGCAGTCGCCGGCGCTGTTTGCAACAGGCGCTGTCTGTCAGACTCTGCCTGATCTGCCTCACCGAGCATCTGGTAGTAGTCGGACCGCAAACGGTAGATTGCTCGTCGACCTCGTCGTAATTGCTCTGCATCCGCCAACATTGCGATCGCGTCACGAAGCGATGCCGCCTGTTTGTCCTTGGGTGCCGAATCCACCTCTGCCCTGGCCAGCAGGACAATGGCTTCGGCCATGTGTTCACGCAACTGATTTACCGCTTCATGATCGAGATCTTCCGATTCCAGTCGCTGTGCCCAACCACCCTGCTGGTAAGCATCGTAAATCGATCGGATCAAATTTCTGCCGGCAACCATGTCACCAAAAACCGTGCGAAAACGAACTTCGTCCATGTTTTTGTCTATCTGCCCGAGCATCGCATCGAAATCCGCGCGCGTGCCGATCGTTTGCTCCACATGCTGCCGCTGCATTGCAGCGTCATTAAACACCTTTTTCAAAGAAGCTCGTTTTTGGGCAACCGCCTCAGCTTGCGTAAAAAACATCAATGCTTTCGGCAAATCGTTCGCCGCAAGTGCCTCTTCCCCTGCACCCAAATTTTTCTGCACATCGCTCAGCGACTGCGAATCTCGCGATGCCTCGACCTGTAGCCAGACCACCACAGCGATCAACGCCGTCATCAGCAGCGCTGCGGAGGCACTTACGGTAACTTTATGGTGTCTTACAAATCGAAATATCCGCTGGAGGAATGGCTCGCGATAGACCGATACCGGCTCGTCAGCAAGCCAGCACTCCATGTCCGCTGCCAACTCCCCGGCACTCTCATAGCGATCCTCCGGTTCCGGAGACATTGCCTTCACACAGATCGCTTCAAGGGCACGAGGCACATCGGGAGCGACTTCGCAGGGATGCTTGAAATTTCCTGCCGCTACCTGTTCTAACGCCGTATCACCCTGAAATGGGAACTTGCCGGTAAGGACGCGATAAAGAGTGGCACCTAGGCTATAGACATCACTCGCTGGCCCAACCTGATCTACCGACCCGAGAGCCTGTTCTGGACTCATGTAGGCCGGCGTACCAACAACCGAACCGGGCAATGTCGTACTTGCACTGCGAATCTTCACCGGAGATGGATGTTCGTCTTTCGACTCGCTTTCCAACTCTTCTTCGTCCATCTTTTTTGCCAATCCCCAATCGACAACAAGCGTCTCACCGTAACACCCAAGCATGACATTATCTGGTTTGATATCACGGTGGATAATGTCTCGGTTATGCGCATAATCGATCACCTGACAAACATCGATAAAATGATTCAATAACCTTCGAAATTCGAGGCGTCGTTGTCCAGGATCGCACTGTTCCTCTCCTGACTTGTGATATCGCGAAACCGCTTTGGAAAGCGTTTCACCTTCGATAAATCGCACCACATAGTACAATTGGCCGTCCGGATAGTGTCCCAATCCGTAGACCGGAACGACTCCCGGATGTTCCAATGCACCAGTAATTCGGGCTTCTTGGGCAAACCGCTCTCGACTCGCCTGGACATTCGCATAGCGAGGCTTGATCTCCTTAAGTGCAACCTCCCGAGGCACCTCTCGATCCATCGCAACATGAATTTCTCCAAGCCCTCCTTTCTCATGAAATCGAATCTTTTTAAACCTGATGGATTGTGGATCAGTGGCTGGATGATAAATGGCATCTTCAGCATCTGGGTCACCAATAATCGCTTCTGAATTTGCTGCCCATAGCGAATAGCTTTCATTGGTAAGATTTGTCAGGTCCTCAGCCGACGGAGTGTGATCTAAAGTCGGGCTGTTTGATCCCGATGCCTCCTCATCCTGAACCATGTCGGAGGGCGTATGGTCCAGGGTAGGAGAAACACTCTCATCGGCATCATCAGACTGCCTGATCCTATCGACAACCTCTTTTTCTAGAGACTGGCGATCGGACGACGAGAGCAACTTCAGGCTCTCGAGGGTCTCGGCAAGCGAACTGTTTGGATTTTCATTCCAGACTTTTGCTCCCCTGACTAATTGGTCGCGCGAAATAAATTTCATCTCGACCGCCAAGATGCCAAGCAGAACATCGTTATTTGCCGATCGATCATTCATAAGTGCACCAAGAAAGCGAAAGGACCGTCCAGCGCCCAACCAAGAGACGGTCATTCGGTCCACGCCAAAGGTCGGCAAGGGTCCTGGAACGCGACTGCCACGTTTCGACTTCTCTAGAAGAAGAAGTGAACCAGTCAATCTTCCTGTTCTACCGGTGACTCGTCTATCGGAATCATTGTGCCCGACCACAACATGAGGGGCACCCACGCGACGCTACAGGGTTCAGTATGGCATCTGAGAAACAGGGTTTCCAGACCTTTGCCATGCTGGAATCGTTGCAAGAGCAGGAGCAACGGTAAACGTGTTAGATAAGCCCACAATGGCGTCTGTAATTACCGCCCGAGGTGCCTGTTCGATCAGCGGAATGCCGCCACGACGGGCGTCTTCCAAGGCTTGCCGGTCGTAGGGAATTTCCCAATCAATGTTCCTCCCAATGATTTCCGCTGCTTTTTTGAGGCTCAGCGAAGTTTCTTCGCGGTCCACGTGATTGAGTACGAGGCGGACTTTATCAGCACAACCGATCACTTCATCGAAAAACGCAAACAGGCGGATCACGTTATGTAAACCGGACGGATCAAGATGGGTCATCAAGAGTATCTGATCTGATCTGGAAAGGACTGCCTGATCTATCGCGGTATAACCCTTGGACAGATCGAAGATGACGTGTGAAAATGTTTCTTCTAAAAGATTGATCAAGCGGTGCAACTTGTCGAGATCGATTTCTCTCTGATCTGTAAGCGACAAAGGGCGCGATAATACATGAAGCCCCGTAGCATGGCGGACGAGAGATCGGCGAAGACGTTTTTCGTCCAAACGATCTACCGACTCGGTAAGATCAATCAGTGTCATCGCGGCAATCGTATCGAGGCAGATATCTGTATCCCCAAGATTGAGATCCAGGTCGATGAGCGCGACTGAATGGGAGGTGACCGATGCTAACGCGCAACCGAGATTGACTGCCAGACTCGTCGTCCCAACTCCACCGGCACTTCCTGCAACGGCCATTAAAGAACAACGATGCCGACGATCTTGATCCCGAATGCGTCGATTTTCGTCAGCGCGATTAAGTGCTTGCAAGAGTTCTTCAAAACAAACGGGAGCCGTTAAAAATTCGCTTACGCCAGCCCGCATGCATTGCAGTATCACATTGCCATCGGAAGAGCTGCTTGCCACAAAAAGAACGGAATCTGGCGCCTTTGCAAAAATCTGGCGCACCATTTTTAATGGGAGGCTCGGATCCTCATCAATCAACAATATCCCCACATCGGGTTTTCGCTGCAGCAGTTCCTCGGCAAAACACCCATAGCTTGAATAGTCTGCCTCAAGGACCACCCGTTCGATGCGGAGCAGTTGTTTTTTCAGTGTATCCCGGGCCTTCTCCTCCGGTGCGGCAATAATGACTCGAAGAGTATTTTCCATTGGTGCTTTTCCCCAGATCCGTTCTTTACATCAACTGCCGCCACAAAAAAGGCCATGAGTACATCACCTACCAACCGCACTCACTTCTCACCGTTGGTGATCATAGCCCAAAGGACCGATCAATCCGGGAACTTCTACATCTTTCGCATCCAACGGAACAACCGGTGTAAAGACGAGTGGTCGATTCGATCCCGATGTGGGAACGACAGGTGGAATGCGAGTTGCACGACGGCCATGAGGCGCCAGGGATGTTGTCATTTCAGACCCGTCATAGCGCACCGGTATCGAAAACGGTGACTGTTGCGTCCTGGGAAGAAACTCTGCCGAAGAGTTTGGCTCCGATGTTGCCTGCGGCTCGGGCAGCTCCCGAGGCAGGATCTCCTCATAGACTCCCGGGACAAAGGACTCATAGTCTCCGTTTGGCAGCGCGTAACCTGTCGGCAACGAACAATGACTTGGAACTTCAATCTCCCCTCTGAGGTATAGCGCGGTACCCTTGGGACTCGATGAGTTCATACCGGGCCCAAGAGGCGGTACTTGATGTGGCATGAGCGGCTCTACAATTTCAGGCGTCACCATAATCAATAACTCAATTTCGTTATTTTTTTCAGCCACATGACGAAAAGGTGCTCCAATGTAGGGAATCTTACCCAACAGTGGCAGTGCGCGGTTTTCCGCTTCAACACGGTTTTGGATCAAACCGGCTAATGCCAAAGTCTGGCCTGACTGCATTTCGACACCCGTATCCACCTGCCGCACTTTAAGGCCGGGCATTGTGTTCTTATTAACTTTTGTTGTCTGTACCAGATCCAGTTCACTCACCCTGGGACGGACCTCCAGTCGGATACGACCATTCGCCAATACATTCGGTACAAAATCGACTTCGGTACCGTAGGTTTTATATTCGATCGAATTGGTGCCCAAAGCGCCGGGAACCACCACAGGAAATTCTCCCCCTGCGCGAAAACTTGCAGAGCGACCACTGATCGTAACAAGGGTTGGCTCAGCAAGGACTTTGACTAACTGATTTTTTTGCAAAGCAGAAAGAAAACCAAGAAATCTTTTGTCTTGTTTCACAATCC
>MPMD02193416.1_pt1 | contig 31714 bp, 33 predicted proteins | sample 1617291 | NCBI WGS metagenome assembly MPMD02 (sample SAMN05944810, study PRJNA350692) | marine metagenome | biome: marine; feature: ODZ; material: water; isolation source: 120 m water sample filtered on 30 um supor filter | place: Pacific Ocean | collected 2012-04-09 | depth 120m m | reverse complement strand
CTATCGGTAACCTGGTCCCAGAAGTCGCTCCCCCAGCTTACGATCGACCCGTCGGCTTTAAGGGCAAGGCTGTGCAAGGACCCAGCCGCAACGGCGATAAAGTCCGTGCCGGCAGGACTATCGGTAACCTGGTCATAGTCGTCACGCCCCCAGCTTGTAATCGAGCCGTCTTTAAGGGCAAGGCTGTGGTAACCCCCAGCCGCAACGGCTACAAAGTCGTTGCCTGCCGGGGTGTCGGTAACCAGGTCATAGTCGTCCCACCCCCAGCTTTCGAGCGAGCCTGCATTGACGGCTACAGGCAACACGCCCAGGATGAGCAGCAAGGGGGTTCTTTTTATTATTCCTTCCAGCATAGGCTTAAATAACACACTTCTCTAAGAGGCAGTTATTAATAGCGACAGAACTGCTGCGATTAGATTCTTCATCCCAGCGAACGTCACGCCGTGGAGACGGCCCCTGGTAAATCAATGAGTCAATCAGGCTCTTTGTTAAAGTTGCCACAACAACCCTCTATTGAGTCACCAATAAGTCACCACCGTAGTGACTAACCGGTAGCAATACAGAGTAAACCTGATCCAACATGAGTATGGCGAGAATGCTTACTCTGCAACGCTTACAGCAATTTTAACTTAGGCAACAGCGTCTTGGCGATACGGGTCAGTTTTGACTGTTAATCAATTGGTCCCTGGTTCGAGTCCGGGTCGGGGAGCCACCGTTAGTGAAAAGGCCCGCTGTTGCGGGCTTTTTTGTGATCCTTGAGCGCCTGCTTTCCGCCAGAAGCGGATGTTCAGCAGGTAAGAAAAACCCGACACTAGGCCAGGTTTTCCGCGAGCAAATCAATTTGCAGCCTGTCAGGCTGCCTTGAGGTCGCCAGCTGCGGTTTTCCCGCCCTCCGTAATTATTTCGTAGCTGACGCGCTGACCCTCGTTCAGTGTGCCCATGCCAGCTTTTTCAACCGCACTAACGTGAACAAAGACGTCTTTGCTCCCATCTTCCGGCTGGATAAAACCAAACCCTTTTGAGGGGTTAAACCATTTCACAGTTCCTGTAGCCATTATTGGCCTCCATAGAGAAAACGCCGCGCGCAAATCGGGCGCGGTGACGAACAACCTTGTCGCAGTGGGTGATTTGAATCATACACCCAAGGACTGGGCGAGTCATTGAAAGCAGGCCAGAACGTAGATCGCGGGCGGATACTGCATACATTTTGGCCAGATAGCAAGCCTGTCTTGGATATCCGCTTTGGGTTATTAGCAGGCATTCAGCCTGCTATTCCGGCCCTAGCCTGCCAGTGCCCGGTTTTGTCCGGGTCGGGGAGCCACGCTAAAAGAAAAGCCCGCTTGATGCGGGCTTTTTATGATCCTTGAGCGTCTGCTTTCGGCTTAAACAAAGTTTCGTTATGCCCTTATCCGGTCGCAGCCTTTTTTTCCTCCGTGACGGAAACCAGCGGCACCGCCTTTAACACCCAGTTTCCTGACGTACGCCGCTCCGGGCACGGAATTGCATAAGCCCGGTTAAGATGATTCGCACGCAGCGTATCCATGTCGATATGCCACCCATTGTCTTTCCATTGCTTCAGGTATTTCCGATAACTTATGACCGCACCGTCGGACGGTACCAGCACCTCCTCGGTGGGACTGCTCGGCGTAAACACCGGATCGAGGGCTTCCAGGATATCGATATCCTCCTGCGCGATGGCCAGGTTCACCTTGACCAGGCGACCGTCATTTTCCGGTTCGAGCATGAAGGAGCGCATGTTGATGAAGAAAATCCGTGTATGAGTCTCGTCGATGGGCGCCTCGAAGAAATACTGTTGGAACTTGCTGTCATCGCCGAAGTGAATCCACGTGATCAACTGATTGGGGCCGTGATAACTGAAACTGGCATGTGGATCCGTGCGCAGCGGAGCTGCATCGCCCAATGCCTCCGGCCCGCGCTCTTTCCCGTAACGGACCACGGTTGTGCTCCCCCAGGGGCCGTCCTGTGTGTCCAGCGGCTTTTGGCGAATCTCGGCAGCCATGGTCGGCGAACCCTGGGCCGGATGCACAAACTCATTGTGGGACGGGTCGAGCCCGTTCTCGATAGAGCGTTCGTAGAACGCATTAACTTCGAAGACCACGAGTCTGTTCGCACGCCAGCCTTCCTTGCTGTATTCCTCGATCTCGTACAGCGGCGGCCGCTCCGCCTCGGGCAAGTCGCCGAGAAAAGCGAACACGATGCCGTATTTTTCCTGTACGGGGTAACTGTCGACCTTGGCGCGGGCCGGTATGCTTTTTTCATCCACCGTCGGAATATGGGTGCATTTGCCGTTGCCGGCGAACTGCCAGCCATGGTACGGGCACACCACGGTGCCGTCCCTGACCCAGCCCTTACCCAGGGCGCCGCCCCGATGGATACAGACATCGCTCAGCACGTGCGCTGCGCCGTCGCTGTCGCGAAAGGCAACCAGTTGCTGACCCAGTAGCTGGGTCCGAAAGGGTTCGTAGGTGACGATATCCTCGCTCTTGGCGACGGGATACCAGAAGTTTATGTACATGGCGCTGACTCCCCCTGGCAATGTCGCTGCTCGCTTTGCAGTGGCTCCGCCAGCTCGGTGGTGATCCTGGGGTCTTTTGCGGTGTTGCGGAGGAAGCGAGGACCCCTGACTTTATCGATGCTTTCCACAATCAGTCTACGCCCGCACAAGTCACTACGGGCATCCGTATAGCTACGTAATACGAACGGGTGTTACGACCCTGATCTCCCAATGCGCGTTTTTGTCCGGGTCGGGTAGCCAAACATTAAAAAAGCCCGCTAGATGCGGGCTTTTTTAATGTTTGTGGTTGTTATCTACGCTTGTCTGCGCCTCGTCCATCCGAACAGACCGATGAGTCCCGAGCCGAACAGCCAGGCAGCGGCCGGGATCGGCACCAACGTGACCTCGATACCGGTGACATCGAAGTCAACATATTTGTAGTTTGGTGCGTCGAAAGACAGGGAGTTGTTTTGATCCGTGCCTATGTCCGATGCGTCCAACGCCAGGAGCTCCGAAACAGGAATAATATTTGATGTACTGGGATTAGAAAATGTGCCTGCCAGAAAATTGAAATCAAAATAAATCTATGACTTCGTCAGACCGCCAACATCCGCTGATGTCATTGAATGGTCTTCGTGGCGGAACGCCTGATATTCGGGAGAATAAGCGGTGTAGTAATCAAAAAATATACCGCTTTCGTCCGTGCCACCCGTTCCGAAGTAGTCGCCTCCAAAAATATAATAGCGGTCATATGTCGTGAAGTTGGTTCCATCCACGACGGTGCTCGTGCCACCGAAATCCAAAAAATCCGCTGAGTCGAGTGTAAAACCGAACTCGACCGACTCTCCGACGCTGAATTCACTGCTGAGAGTGGCGTCTACAACCGTTACCTCACCGGTTATTTTGAAACTCAGAAGTGATGCCTGTGCGGCAGATGATACGGTCAGAAATAACAGCACGACGAACGCGCGCCTGAATGACGCACTCATAGATATACCCCGAAACTTATTGTTATTCCCCTGTCCTCCCCTGTGAGGGATGCCAGGGCCCTTTTGATCCCACCCACACAATGCGCTGGAACCAAGCAGGGCCGAAAGCTTCACTGATTTTTTGCAGTAGCGAAATCAGGTATTCATGGACTTGTGCTTACACCGCAGAATCAGCCTTACCTTTGAGCATGGCAGACGCGCAGAACCGGTGGGTCGGTGCTAACGTTACAAACGTGGCCAGACCCAGAGAAACAGCATGACCTGCGGCGGCAGCAGGATGCGCACATCGCAAAATCCGCTCGCGGAGTTGGTGGATGCCGTGGCGAAAAAATGGCAGGTGGTCGCGGACCCTACACCCGCCGAGCAGTTACCGGTTAAAGAGGAAATCGCCCGTTCGTTCGGCACCGGCGAGCTGCCGGAACTTACCTTTCACGGCCTGCGCTTCGTGCTGACGATTAGTAAACGGGGTAAACGGGGTAAACGGGACTCCCGGGACTTTGACATCGGCATCGTCGAACTGAAAACGGAACTGCCGGCAGGCTAAACCGGAAACGCAATTTTGCCGTGCTAAAGTGCGCCGATGACTTCCAGTGACGTTACCCCTTCCCTCACCCACTACTTCGACCTGGCAGCCGAGGTCGCACTCCCGCCCCTGGATATGGGCAAAACACAGCATGGCCGCCGCGTAATCTTCGCGATCACGGGCGGCACATTTGAGGGGCCGTATGCATCGGGTGAGGTACTGCCCGTCGGGGCGGACTGGCAGCTCATCCGCGAAGATGGTGTGGCGGAAATTGATGTCACTGCCATGCTCAAGACGAGTGACGGTGTGCTGATCAAGACCGACAGCGTCGGTTACCGGGACCAGTCACCTGAAGTAGCCGAAAAGTTCGTGCGGGGTGAAGCGGTATCACCCGACGAGTACTACTTCCGTACTACTCCCCGCTTCGAGGTACCCGAGGGACACTACCCGGAACTCGCGCGACGTGTGTTTATCGGCTTCGGGATTCGTGATAAGGACGGCGTGAGGATCCGGGTATTCGCGGTCGACTAGTCCGGGCAATCAAACACCCTGCGGGCGGTTTTCGGCATTGATTGCTATGCGATGCATCGTACGCTCGCGCGGCCAAAAGTCATTTACAACCTTATGTATTGTGGAACAGTTATCAAAAAGCGCAACGGTTCCCGGTTCCCATTGCAAACGACATTGAAATTCTGGTTGTTCGCTCAGTTTATAAAAACAGCTTAGCAAGGCATCGCTTTCTTCCCGCCCGAGTTCCTTGATATGGCTCAGGAACAACGGATTCACGTACAGCACATGTCGCCCAGTTTCCGGATGCACAGCGACCAGCGGATGCTCGACAAGAGGATAGGCTTCGCGCGCCGCCTGGAAAGCCTTGGCGCCCATTGACGCGATCATCGAGGCCTCGCGTCCGAACAACCCGTCATGCACACCGGTTAACCCTTCCAGGAATTTCTGCATCGGTTCCGACAGGGCATCGTAGACGGCACACATGTTGGCCCACAGGGTGTCGCCGGCGCCTTCCGGCCGTTCGAGGCAATACAAAATAGCGCCCAGGGTCGGTACTTCTTTCCAGCTAACATCCGTGTGCCAATCAATGAACAGTTGCGGTTTCCAGTCCGGATTGGTACTGATAACCTGAACGTCTTCGTAGTCAGGATGCGCGGGAATAAATTCCAGTTTCTCCATGGATGTACCGAAGCGGCGAGCAAGCACGAGTTGGGTAGCCGGCGTAAGCGACTGGTCACGGAAAATCAGCACACAGTATTCGAGCCATGCAGCGTACAGGGCGTTGAATCGTGAATCATCAAGCGGCACGGACAGATCAATGCCGGACACGAAGGCGCCCAGGCCGCCCGTGCAAGGGGTAACGCTAAAATCGCTGTCAGTCATGCTCCCCCACTTTTTTTCCTTGAACTACAGCGCAGCCAGGTGTGCTCTTAACCCTTCGGCCAGATCATCGCGCTCTAAAGCAAAGTCGATATTGGCCATAATGTAACCGAGTTTGTCGCCGCAATCGTACCGGGTGCCCTTAAACGCGGTTGCATATACCGCTTCTTCGTCCATCAGCGAGGCAATTCCGTCGGTCAGCTGGATTTCACCGCCCGAGCCCTGCCCGGTTTTTTCGAGCATAGTGAAAATTGCCGGGGTCAGGAGATAACGCCCCACGACACCAAGGTTCGAGGGCGCAACGTCCGGCTGCGGCTTTTCGACTATTTCGCTGATCCGGTAATCGCTGCCCACTGCGGCAACGCCGTAGCTGGATGTTTTCTCCGGCGGAATCTCTTCCACGGCAACACAACTGCCGCCGGTCGCCTGGTAGTGATCATTCAGCTGCGACAGGCAGCCCTGGTCCGACAGGATCAGGTCGTCTGGCAAGTGCACGTAAAAAGGCTCGTCACCGACGACCTCCCGCGCGCACAGGACCGCATGACCCAGCCCCAGCGGATCGCCCTGCAGGACATAGTCACAGCTCACACCGTCGGGCAGGATGCCCTGCACCGCGGCCAGGATGTCCTGTTTGCCGGAATCGGCCAGCGCTCCTTCCAGTTCGTCGTGGCCGTCGAAGTGAGACTCGATCGCCCCCTTACTGCTGTGGGTAATGAATACGAGCCGCGTTGCACCGGCGGCGACGGCTTCTTCAACGGCGTACTGAATAAGGGGCTTATCCACGACCGGCAGCATTTCCTTGGGCACCGCCTTGGTCGCGGGCAAAAACCGCGTGCCGCGTCCCGCTACGGGAAAAACGGCCGTTCTTACAGGTTTGGGCATTCCTATCCCCGGCATTCCTAATCAGACGCTGGGGATAATAACCGGTTGGGGCCGATCACAAAACCGAACCGGCCCCGCCGGGTTTAGTCTTCAACCAGGATATTGTCCAGGTTGTCCCTGAGCACCTTCGGACCAATGCCCTTTACCCTGAGCAATTCCTCCGGGGCCGCGAAAGTGCCGTGCTCGCCACGGTAGGCAACGATCGCCCTGGCTTTCGCAAGGCCGACACCTTTCAGTTCGGTGGAAATGGATTCGGCATCGGCCGTATTCACGTTGACGGGTCCTGCCAGCAGCATTACAGGAAACAGCACGCCGGCCATACCTGCCAGTAGTGCACGAATATTCAATAGACGCATGACTCACCTTTTCAATAGATCAATAAACGGGCGTGTGCCCGGTCGACTTGATCCTAGGTAGTCTGCTTCGCTGTGTAGAGTGATGTTTCCGACGAGAATTGCCGGAAATATCAGGCGACCGGCGTCTCCACGCTGAGTTGCACGGCGGGTGACACGGTTTCCCACGAACGACATGTGGGGCACTGCCATATCAACTGGCTGGTTACGTAACCACACTCGGTGCAGCGGTAACGGTGGGACTGCGATACGAATGCACCCAGGCCTTCGCGAACTTTCTCCAGCGCGGCCCGCTGATCCGACAGGTCGCCTTCCTCGAGACTGGCCGTATCGACGAGATTGCCGAGCACGTCGTCTGCAAGTACATAGTCACGCAGGCATTCCAGTGCTGTCTCATTGACAATCTGCGGATCGTAAACGGTCGCCAGCGCTATCGCCTTGCCGCTATCGCTGCCACCCTTGCGCAGCTCTTTCAGGCTCCTGGTCAGCGCGTCCTGGTCATCAATCGCGCGACAACTTTCCGCCAGCCGTGGCACCACTTCGGCAATCAGGCGTGGCTGATGCTTCATGACCTGTCGATATATCTTGATCGCCTCTTTGTGATCACCAGTCTCCTGTGCCAGTCCGGCAAGTACCAGCCGCACCCGGTCAGCGCCATGACGGCCGCTGCCGGCTTTTTTCAGTAACTCGCGTGCACGCGGAAAATCGCGATCCAGGGCCGCCTGTTCTGCAAGTTCGCAGTAGTAATGGGCGACACGCCCGTCTTCGCCCGCATCGGGATCGATTTTCTTGAGGGCCTGGTAGACTTCGATCGCCGGCGCCCAGTCCTGCGTGGCCTCATGGATACGAATCAGCTTGTGCAAAGCGCGCACCCCGTGTTCGGTGGACTCACGCAGGTCCTTGTAGAGCTTCTCGGCACGATCAAACAGTCCGGCGCTGAGATAGTCTTCCGCCAGCGACACCATCGCCTGTTCCCGATGCACCACGCTCAGGTTTGGTCGCGCAATTATATTCTGGTGGATCTGGATGGCGCGATTCAATTCACCCCGCCGCCGGAACAGGCTGCCAAGAGCAAAATGTGTTTCCAGGGTTTCGTCGTCAACCTCGACCATGCGCATAAAAACTTCGAGCGCCTGGTCCGGTTGTTCGTTCAGCAGAAAATTGAGGCCCTTGATGTAGTCCGCGTTTAACTGACCCTTGGCCAGTTCATCATCCTCATCATCATCGTCACCAAAGACTGCGAAAAAGTAGCCGAGAGCCGCGGCTACGAAAAACAGTCCTGCGAGGAGGAAAGTTGACTCAGTGGGCATCTTGCATGGGCATGCTGCGGAGGGACTTCACTTCGGCTTCTGCCAGCCGCAGTGATTTCCGCAACTGACGCCGCTCACTCAGCATCTTTAACATCAGGAGACCGGCACACAACACACCAAACACCCAGCCCGCAGCAAGAAACGCCAGCAGGGCCAGGGAAGTCTTCACCTGGAACTCGGCAAAGGCCAGGTCAAGTGACATGGGCTCGGGGTTAATCGCCGCAAAAACAACAGCAACGAGGAACGTGAACAGGATGACAACTATAAAAGTAGCAAAGCGAACCATCGGTTTACCCGGACATACAGGTCGGACGGTATGGCGCCTCTTGCACCATCACCTGCCCGAGCACAACAAAAAAACCCTGAGCCGGCAACTGGCTCAGGGTTCATTGTAAAGCAAAGACGGGAACGCAGCCGCAAGGGCTACGAACCGCATTCTAGTTCTTGATAGGCAGCTCGCGGCTGGAATTTACCCGCTCGCGCAGTTCCTTGCCCGGTTTGAAATGAGGTACGTATTTGCCGGACAGGGCCACGGCATCACCGGTCTTCGGGTTACGCCCCATACGCGGGGGACGAAAATGTAGCGAAAAACTTCCGAAACCGCGTATTTCGATGCGTTCCCCATCGGCAAGGAAGCCGCTCATCAGCTCCAGAAGGTGTTTAACCGCAAGCTCAACATCCTTAGCGGGTAGATGCTTTTGCTTGCGCGCGATGACTTCGATCAGTTCAGATTTGGTCATACCCGGTTGCCACTCCCTTTCGCATCAGCTTGTTATGCGGAACAGCGAGGTTGGCGTCCCCCACTCCCGCGATGTTCTACGCGTCGTCACTCATTTGTTCTTTCAGTAGATCACCCAGCGTTGTACCCGATGCCGATTCAGTCTCGGATTTATAGCTCTGCATAGCCTCGGCTTCTTCGTGGGCTTCTTTTGCCTTAATAGACAGCGATATAACACGATTCTTGCGATCGATACTGATAAATCGGGCTTCAATTTCCTGGCCTTCTTTCAGCACGGTGCGCGCATCTTCCACGCGCTCGCGCGATAGTTCTGATGCACGCAACTGGCCATCAATACCATCGGCAAGGTTCACAATGGCGCCACGTACATCAACCTCTTTGACGGTACCCTTAATGATACTGCCCTTCGGATGCTCGGCCAGGAAAAGAGACAACGGATCCTGATCCAGTTGCTTCACGCCCAGCGAGATACGTTCGCGCTCCGGGTCAATTGCCAAAACCGTGGTTTCGACCTCTTCGCCCTTCTTGTAGTTACGTACGGCTTCTTCGCCCGGGATATCCCAGGAAATATCAGACAGGTGTACGAGTCCGTCGATGCCACCGGGCAATCCGATGAAAATACCGAAATCGGTAATCGATTTGATCGTGCCGCTAACGGTATCGCCCTTCTTGTACAATGACGAAAATTCGGCCCAGGGATTCGCCTGGCACTGTTTCAGCCCCAGCGAAATACGCCGGCGCTCTTCGTCTATTTCGAGGACCATAACCTCGGCTTCATCACCGACCTGTATAACCTTGGACGGGTTGACGTTCTTGTTGGTCCAGTCCATCTCGGAAACGTGCACCAGGCCTTCAACGCCCTCTTCAATCTCTACGAAACAGCCGTAGTCAGCAATATTCGTAACCTTACCGAACATCCGGGTAGTCGGTGGATAGCGGCGTGCAATTGCCTGCCACGGATCCGCACCAAGCTGCTTGATGCCGAGCGACACGCGGGTTTTCTCGCGATCGAAACGCAACACCTTCACATCAATTTCATCACCCACGTTCACAACTTCAGATGGGTGCTTAACGCGTTTCCACGCCATATCGGTAATATGCAGCAGACCGTCGATACCGCCGAGGTCAACGAACGCACCGTAATCGGTAAGATTCTTGACCACACCCTTGACGGTTGCGCCTTCCTCCAAAGTCTTTAGAAGTTCATCACGCTCTGCACTGTATTCATCTTCGACAACCGCACGACGTGAAACTACGACGTTGTTGCGCTTCTGATCAAGCTTGATGACCTTGAATTCGAGCGGCTTACCTTCCAGGTAAGACGGATCGCGCACCGGCCTGACATCTACCAGCGACCCCGGCAGGAACGCCCGGACAAAGTCGATTTCGACCGTGAAGCCACCCTTGACGCGACCGTTGATAATGCCTGTGATTATTTCGGACTTTTCGTAGGCATCTTCGAGCATCGTCCACGTGCGGGCACGCTTGGCACGTTCACGTGACAGGCGTGTTTCACCGGAACCGTCTTCGACTGCATCCAGTGCAACTTCGACTTCGTCGCCTACCTCAACTTCCAGTTCACCGTTTTCATCACGGAACTGGCTGGCGGGAATAACGGCCTCGGATTTAAGGCCGGCACTTACGATGACGACCTCATTAGAAACTTCGATTACGCTGCCGGTAAGAATGGTTCCGGACTTGATCTGGCCGCTGGCAAGACTTTGCTCAAACAGCTCTGCAAAACTTTCTGACATTAAAATAATTCCACCTTCCGGTGGGCCCGTGTTATTTAGACTGGCAACTAACGTTGGTCAGTCTTTCTGTTAAAAAAAACCGGTCGACATCGCTGTCGGCCGGACCCTATCTCCAGTGTCATAACCCCTTGTTTCTTGTCTGTCTAAAGGGGAAACACCTCGTTACGCCAGGAAATGACCAAATCAACCACTTCCGGGATCGCAAGTTCCGTCGAATCCAGCACCCGGGCATCATCTGCTGCCCGAAGCGGCGCAACCAATCGTTCTGAGTCTCGCCGGTCACGCTCTTTCATATCCCTTGAAAGGGCGGGCAGACTAACATCCATTCCCTTGTCTTTCAACTGCTTATAACGCCTCCGGGCCCGCTCTTCCACACTCGCCGTGAGAAAGATTTTGAGTCCGGCATCGCTGAAAACAACGGTTCCCATGTCCCGGCCGTCGGCAACCAGACCCGGTGCGCGTGCAAAAGCCCGCTGACGGTCGATCAGGGCCTGTCGAACGGCCGGATCGGCGGCAACAAGGGAGGCCATTTTCCCTACCTCTTCCGTTCTAATTGAATTACTTACATCGTTTTCCTCAAGCACAATACGAATATCGGGCCCGTTGTGCTCGAACCGCACATCCAGGGCTCGTGCAACCTCGCTGACGGCCTCGCTGTCCCCCGGCGAGATACCGCGCTCGTGCGCCGCGTAGGCCGTTACCCGGTAAAGAGAGCCGCTGTCCAGCAGGTGCCAACCCAGCCGGCTGGCGACCGCCTGGCTGATCGTGCCCTTGCCTGCGCCACCCGGGCCGTCGATGGCAATCACCGGAACGGAATGGTTCATGGAGCGGGCCACAACCTCAACCCTCGGCGAGTTGCAGCCCGATCGACTGCATCAGCGGTACATAACCCGGGAAAGAGGTGGCGACATTAGCAGTATCGAGGATTTCTATCGTGTCTCTTGCGCACATCGCCGCGATGGAAAACGCCATGGCTACACGATGATCACCGGCACTGTTTACGGTGCCACCGCGCAATCTGCCGCCCTTCACCGACAAACCATCGGGCCACTCGTCCACCTCTATCCCCAGGCTTGATAAACCCATCGCCATGATGGCAATTCGGTCGCTCTCCTTGTGGCGCAGTTCCTTTGCGCCGGTCACCCGCGTCTCGCCCCCGGCACAGGCGGCCAGCGCAAATACCAACGGCAACTCATCAATTGCGAGCGGCACAAGTTCCGGCGGTATTTCCGTGCCTTTTAGCGCTGCCGGATTGACTGTTAATGTCGCGATGGGCTCCGAGCCGAGCGTAGCTACATCCGTTATCGCTATGTCCGCGCCCATCAATTTCAGTATCTCGAGCAGACCGGTGCGTGTCGGATTAATACCGACGCCGGTAATTTCCACCGGACCCTTCGATGAAAGACAACCCGCCGCGAGCGCGAATGCGGCCGATGAAAAATCACCGGGCACCCCGATTTCTGTCGCGGTCAACCGCGCCGGGCCGCGTACCTCGGCAGCGCGATCCCCGCACATGACGTCTGCACCAAAGGTCTGGAGCATGCGCTCCGTGTGATCACGCGTGACCCCAGGCTCCTCGACGCGCGTCGTCCCGTCGGCATAAAGCCCCGCGAGTAATACCGCCGATTTAACCTGCGCACTCGCCACCGGACTTTCGTAAAAGAGCGGTTTCAGCGCCCCGCCCTGAATGTGCAGGGGCGGATAGCCGCCCGAACTGATAATCCTGGCACCCATCCGGCCCAGCGGCGCCGCTACCCGCTCCATCGGCCGGCTGCGTAGCGACTCGTCGCCGGTGAGTTCTGACTCAAAAGCCTGTCCCGCCAACACCCCGGCCAGCAAGCGCATCCCGGTACCCGAATTCCCCAGGTCCAGCACTTCAGCAGGCGCTTGCAAACCGGTCAGGCCGGCCCCCCGGACCCGAATGCATTCAGGATCGCTGTCGTCAATCGCAACACCAAGCTGGCGCAGCGCTTTTAGCGTGGCCACGCAGTCCTCGCCCGGCAGAAACCTGCGGATGACTGTTTCGCCTTCGGCCAGGGCCCCGAGGATCAGTGCACGATGAGAGATGGACTTGTCGCCGGGCACCTGAATGGAGCCGGCCACATCACGACCGGGACTGGCAACAATACGTGCGCGATCAGTCATGCGCCCTTGCCCATGAACTCAGCCAGGGCTTCGAGTAAGCAGGCAATATCCTGCTCTCCGCCTACTGTAATACGCAGGTATTCGGGCAGGCCGTAGTTAGCGACCGGCCGCACGATGACTCCCGCCCGCAACAGGTATTCATTGCAGTCGGCCGCACGCGATCCAACATATGCCAGCAAAAAATTTCCACGCGAGGGTAAACAAGCGATACCGAGTGCTTCGAGTCCTGTGCGCAATCCATCCATACAGTGCCTGTTGTTGGCACGGCAGTTTTCCACCCAATCCTGTTCGGCGAGCGCCTGTACAGCCGCCGCCTGCGCCACACTGTTGACATTAAACGGCTGACGCACGCGATTCAGCAGTTCAGCGATGCCGGGCGCGCTGATGCCGTAACCAACCCGCAACCCGGCAAGTCCATAGGCCTTCGAGAAAGTGCGGAGTATGACCAGGTTCGGAAACTGGTCGAGCCAGGTCAGCGTGTCGGGGTAATCCTCGCCTACCGCGTACTCGTAATAGGCCTCGTCCACTACCGCAATCACGTGATCCGGTAAAGCCCGGAGAAAATCGTGCAGCATTTCGCTATCGACCCAGGTACCGGTCGGGTTATTAGGGTTTGCAATAAATACGAGTCTCGTCGTTTCATCGACCAGTGCCAACATGGCATCCAGGTCATGCCCGAAGGGCTGCGCGTGATCCGGCGCATTGGAACTCGCGATCCTTGCTTCGGCACCGGTGGCCTGCACTGCCAGCCGATACACCACGAATGAATACCGGTCATAAACTGCAGACGTTTCCGGTGTCAGGAAACATTCCGCAAGGAGCACCAGGATATCGTTAGATCCGTTACCCAGCGTAAGCTGGGCCGGGTCCACGCCCAAATGTTGGGAAAGCGCTTTGCACAGGGCAAATCCCGCACCGTCCGGGTACAGGCGCACATTGTCTATAGCGTCACGCATCGCAGCCCTGACCGAATCGGCCGCGCCAAACGGGTTTTCATTCGACGCCAGCTTTATCGCATCACGCACGCCGTACTCACGCTCAAGCGCCTCGGGCGGCTTGCCGGGCTCATAGGGTGCCAGTCCGCAGACCGAGGCGGCTGCCAGTTCAGTGTAAGCGTTGTCGCCTGTCATCAGGAGGAATGATGCTGTCTAGATTACTGCTTTTGGGTACGAACCAAGCACACGGAAAAGCTGGGCGCCCTTCTCAAGGTGCGACAGGGCTCGTGCAATGTGTTCCTCTTCGGCATGGCCGTCAATATCGATGAAGAAGACGTAATGCCATTTCCGCTGGTGGGACGGCCGCGATTCTATCCGCGTCATGTTGATATTGTCCTCTGCCAGCGGCTGCAACAGATTCTGCAGGGCGCCTGCATCTTCAGTATGTACCGTCGACACCAAAAGACTGGTGCGATCGTCACCGCTCGGCGGGAACTGGGTCCGCCCGATGACCATGAAGCGGGTTGTGTTGTCCGGGCGATCCTCTATATCACCGACGAGGATTGCAAGGTTGTACACATCCGCAGCCGCGTCGCCGGCAATTGCAGCGGTACCCGGTTCTTCACTTGCACGCCTTGCCCCCTCGGCATTGCTGCTGACGGGAATCTGCTCGGCTCCCGGCAAAAACTCGCGCAACCATGCACGACACTGCGCCAGCGACTGCGGATGTGCGCAAACGCGGTCAACTTTCTCCAGGCTGTCCATTGCGCACAGCAAATGCTGCCGAATCCGCAGTTCCACTTCACCGCAAATGTTGAGTGGTGAGTTCATGAATATGTCCAGCGTATGATTGACGGTGCCCTCGGTGGTGTTCTCGATCGGCACCACGCCGAAATCGGCGGTTCCCGATTCAACCTCTCGGAACACCTCCTCGATTGTCGTGAGCGGCAATAGCCGTACCGAGAGGCCGAAGTGTTTCTGCACGGCCGACTGGGTGAACGTGCCCTCGGGGCCGAGATACCCGACCTTGACCGGTTCCTCGTGCGCGAGGCAAACCGACATGATCTCGCGAAACAGGCGCATAATTTCTTCGTCCTTTAGCGGGCCGTCATTACGGCCCACCACGCCGCGCAGAATCTGCGCCTCGCGCTCCGGACGATAGAAATCCACGGGGCTGTCGCCGTTGCCTTCCATCTTGGCTTCGCCAATCTGCTTGGCATAGCGCGCCCGCTCGTTAATCAGCTCCTGGATCTGCTTGTCGACGGCATCAATCTTTTGCCGTATCAACACCAGATCCTCGGCTGCCTGTTTGCTGTCTTTCTCAACCATGGCGCCGCATTGTAGTCGAAGGACCACCGAGTGACTATTTAGGCTTGCGGTCCGCCGCTTGTAGGAGCGCCTTTAGGCGCGAACCCACCCTTCTTTCACTCTTTGCCGGTTGCGAAAGAAGTATCCAAGTTGGGCCCGCATCTATAGCCTCGGCAACAAGCACTGCGCTCACGTGTTGCAGGTTCGCGGCTAAAGCCGCTCCTACAGGTGTATTCGGGCTGTGTAAACAAAATCTGCTGCAGGAGTCGCCTTTAGGCGCGAACCCACCCTTCTTTCACTCTTTGCCGGTTGCGAAAGAAGTATCCTGGCTAGACGGGTTGGCCGAGGTTACGGACCTTAAGAACGCCTTCGATACCTGCGATCCGCCCGATCATGTCATCAGATACGGGACCGTCAAGGTCAACGATGGTGTAAGCCAGTTCACCGCGGGATTTATTGAGCAGGTCCTCGATATTCAGTCCGGCATCTGCAAGGAAGGTGGAAACCTGCCCCACCATGTTCGGCACATTTTCATTCGCCACCGTAAGCCGGTGCGCATTCGTGCGCGGCAAATCCGCCTCTGGAAAATTTACTGAATAACGAACATTGCCGTTCTCGAGATAGTTCCGCATGTTGTCGGCAACCATGATCGCGCAGTTGATTTCGGCTTCAGCCGTCGACGCGCCCAGGTGCGGCAGTGTAATGACCTTGTCATTGTCAATAAGCTGCCGCGTCGGGAAATCGGTGACATAGCAACCCAGGTGCCCCGCATCAAGGCTCTCGAGCACGGCCGCCTCGTCCACGATAGGGTCACGGGCGAAATTGAGAATTACGGCACCGACCGGCATGCGTGCAATACCTTCTTTGCTGATGAGGCCGCGTGTCGCATCCAGCAGCGGTACATGCAGCGTCACCATGTCGGAGCGCGTCAGCAGGTCTTCGAGGCTGCGAGCCTGCTGCACACCCGAGTGCAGTTCCCAGGCGCGTTCGACGCTGATCATCGCGTCGAAGCCAATAACATTCATACCGAGGTCCAGCGCGGCATTCGCAACCCGAACTCCAATCGCGCCGAGTCCCACAACACCAAGCGTGCGGCCCGGCAATTCGTAACCGACAAACTTTTTCTTGCCCGCCTCGACGGCTTTGGCTAACGCATCGCCTTCGCCTTCAAGCGTCTGCGTGTAGCTCCATGCGTGCGCCAGGTTCCGGGCTGCCAGTAACATGCCGCCTATCACCAATTCCTTTACCGCGTTGGCATTGGCACCCGGCGCATTAAATACCGGCACGCCGCGGGCCGATAGCTTGTCTATCGGAATGTTGTTGACGCCCGCGCCCGCCCTTGCCACGGCTTCAAGGCTTGCCCCGAGTTCCATGTCGTGCATCTTGCAGGAGCGCACCAGTATGCCGGCGGGATCACCTGCATTATCCGCGACGGCGTACTTGTCGGTGGGTAGTCGTTTCAGCCCTTCCTCGGAAATATTATTAAGTGTAAGTATGTTGTACATCGTTAAAACCAGCGTTATCCATTTTAGGCAGGGCTCTCGCCAACTTAAGCGTTGCTGCGTTCAAATTCTTCCATGAACGAAACCAGCGTGTCGATAGCATCTATCGATACGGCATTATAAATGCTTGCGCGCATACCACCGACAGATCGATGCCCCTTGAGGTTCGTCAGCCCGGCTGCATCGGCCTGCGCAAGGAAATTGCCGTCAAGTTCAGGCTTGGCCAGCGTGAACGGGATGTTCATCCACGAGCGACAGGCGGGGGCAACCGGATTTGCGTAAAAGTCGGAGCCATCTACCGCCGCGTATAACTTATCGGCCTTGGCCTTATTCAACTCTGCCATGGCCTGCAGGCCCCCCTGCTTTTTGACCCAGGCGAATACCAGCCCTGCCACGTACCAGGCGAAGGTGGGCGGCGTGTTCATCATCGAGCCGCCTTCCGCGTGGGCCGCATAATTCAGAATATCCGACGCGGGCCGGCCACGTTCGACCAGGTCTTTGCGGACGATCACAATGGTCAGCCCCGAAGGGCCTATATTTTTCTGTGCGCCCGCGTAGATCAGCCCGAAGCGGCTGACATCGATTGGCCGCGACAGAATCGTCGAAGACATGTCGGTAACCAGCGGAACGTCGCCCACATCCGGCGCCTCGTGAATCTCGACGCCGCCAATAGTTTCGTTAGAGCAATAGTGAAAGTAGGCAGCATCCGGCGTCAGCCTCCAGCTGTCACGTGCCGGAACGTCTGCGTAGTTAAGGTCGGCACCATCGGCCACGATATTCACATTGCGAGCGCTCTTGCCCTCCTTGAGCGCTTTTTTAGACCAGCTTCCGGTTACCAGCTGATCCACTATCTGACCTTCGTCAGACAGGTTCAGCGGGATCAGCGCAAACTGCTGGGTCGCCCCGCCCTGCAGAAAGAGCACGGCATAGTCATCGGAAATATTCAAAAGTTCGCGGATATCCGCCTCAGCCTGCTCGGCCACACTGACGAACGCCTTGCTGCGATGACTGATTTCCATCAGGCCCATGCCGCTGCCCTGCCAGTCCGTCAGGCTTTCCCTGGCTTCTTCCAGGACCTCCAGCGGCAATGCTGCAGGCCCCGCACTAAAGTTAAATACCCGTGCCATTACTGTTCCTGTTAAGTGTGTCGTTTCGCAACGCCGACGATAAAGCAGCGTTGGTTATCGTTCCGGTTTCAAAAGATTCCTGGTTATTCTTCCTGGGCTTCTTGCTCCGCCTCTACGCCGATTGCGTCCGCTGATACGTCCTGAATCTGCTCTATCCGGTCAAGGCCGACCAGGCGGTCGCCTTCTGTGACGCGGATAAGCGTTACTCCCTGGGTATTGCGTCCCTGCGTTGAAATATCGGCGACACCGGTACGCACCAGTGTGCCTGAAGAACTGATCAGCATAACCTCGTCGTCGTCGGAGACCTGGATAGCGCCGACGAGGTTACCATTGCGGTTACTGGTCTGGATCGCGATCACACCTTTGCCGCCACGCCCCTGTGGCGAGAACTCTTCTACCCGGGTGCGCTTGCCATACCCATTTGCCGTGGCTGTCAGGATGTCGCCTTCGCCCACGGTAATCAGCGAAATGACCTCGTGATCCGCTTCCAGGTTGATGCCACGTACACCGGCCGCACCCCGGCCCATTTCACGAACATCCTTCTCATTGAAGCGAATGGCCTTGCCGGAGCTGGCGCCCAGCATAATGTCGGTGCTGCCATCAGTCAGCGCGACATCGACCAGCTTGTCGCCGTCACGCAGATCCACGGCAATAATCCCGTTTGTGCGCGGCCTTGAAAATGCCTCCAGCGAGGTCTTCTTAACGCGCCCCTTGCTCGTCGCCATGAACACATACTGGTCGGGGTTGTATTGGTTTACCGGCAGTACGGCGTTGATGCGTTCGTTTTCTTCGAGCGGCAGCAGGTTGATGATTGGCTTGCCGCGGGCATGCCTGCTGGCACGCGGAACCTGGTAAACCTTGAGCCAGTAAACCTTGCCACGACTGGAGAAACACAGCAGCGTATCGTGGCTGTTCGCAACGAACAGCTTGTCAATGAAATCTTCGTCTTTGACCTTGGTGGCCGACCGGCCCCGGCCGCCGCGCTTCTGGGCCTGGTAGGTATCCAGCCCCTGTGCTTTTGCGTAACCACCGTGCGACAGCGTGACAACCAGGTCCTCTTCGGGAATCAGGTCCTCTATCGTGACGTTCGAGTGATCCTCGACAATCTCGGTGCGCCGTCCGTCCGCATAGCTCTCACGGATTTCCTGAAGTTCCTCGCGGATTACCTCCACCAGCTTGTCGGGGTTCTGCAATATCTCAGTAAGAGCCTTAATCTTATCTAATATATCTTTGTATTCATTAACTATTTTCTCTCGCTCAAGGCCGGTCAGGCGGTGCAGGCGCAGGTCCAGTATTGCCTGCGCCTGGTCGGGTGACAGCCGGTACCCCTTCTTACCCAGCCCGTAGTCGCCCACGAGATCATCCGGTCGTGTGCTGATATCGCCCGCCCTGTCGAGCATCTCGGTCACATCACCGGGCTCCCAGGTCGCCTTGATCAGCGCTTCCTTGGCGACGGCGGGGGTTTCGGATTTCTTGATGAGTGCGATAACCGGATCGATGTTCGCCAGCGCAACGGCCTGGCCTTCGAGCACATGGCCCCGTTCGCGGGCCTTGCGCAAATCAAAGACCGTGCGTCTTGTGACAACCTCACGCCGATGCCGCAAAAAGGCGTCGAGCATTTCCTTGAGGGCCAGCAGGCGGGGTTGGCCGCCCCTCAGCGCCACCATGTTGATGCCAAACACCGTTTCCATCGGTGTTTGTTTGTAGAGGTTATTCAGCACCACATCGGTCATCTGGTCGCGGCGTAATTCGATGACCACGCGCAAGCCGTCCTTGTCTGACTCGTCACGCAGTTCGGTAATACCGTCGATCTTCTTGTCGCGCACCAGCTCGGCAATCTTTTCGATGAGCCGCGCCTTGTTCACCTGGTACGGCAACTCGGTCAGGATGATGGCTTCCTTGCCCCTGGCATCGACCTGTTCGACCCGGTGCCGGGCCCGCATGTGTACCCGGCCGCGGCCGGTGGTATAGGCGGAATAGATGCCCTGGGCGCCATTAATAATGCCGGCAGTAGGGAAATCGGGGCCCGGGACAATCTCCATCAGCTCGGCGACGGACACATCGGGGTTGTCGAGGAGTGCGACCGTGGCATCGATAATCTCACCCATGTTGTGCGGCGGAATATTGGTTGCCATGCCAACGGCAATACCCGACGAACCATTGATGAGCAGGTTCGGAACACGCGTAGGCAAAACGGTGGGTTCAGATTCCGAACCGTCGTAATTCTCGGCAAAGTCGACCGTTTCTTTATCGATGTCCGCCAGCAGTTCGTTGGCAAGTCGGGTCATACGCACTTCGGTGTAACGCATGGCGGCCGGTGCGTCGCCGTCTACCGAGCCAAAGTTGCCCTGCCCGTCAACCAGCAGGTAGCGCAGCGAAAACGGTTGCGCCATTCGCACGATCGTGTCGTACACGGCCGAATCGCCGTGCGGATGGTATTTACCGATCACGTCACCCACGACCCGGGCAGATTTCTTGTAGGCCTTGTTGTAGTCGTTACCCAGCTCACGCATCGCATACAAAACACGGCGGTGAACGGGTTTCAGGCCATCGCGAACATCGGGCAGGGCGCGGCCTACGATTACGCTCATCGCGTAATCGAGATAAGACTGCCGCATCTCGTCTTCGAGATTGACAGACAATATTTCCTGCGCCACTTCAGTCATCGGTGGTGGTCGACTGTTCCTTTGGGGTGGATTTGATTAGCCAGACCGGCATAAACCCCGGGCCATACATGCATTTTTAATGCGTGTTTAACGGCAAATCCCGGGACTATTCAACGTCTGTTGGGGGCCTCTTAATAATGCGCCGATCAGGGGTCAAATATTAACACAGGGAGGCATCTGAGCCTATGCTAAATCCCCCTTCCGGGTGCCTGAAAACGGCCCGTGGAAAGCATGCTTGTTTCACGCTGACGTCGCTTCAGGCATTATCCCGCTGCATAAGAAACCGGAACCCGAGAATGCCCGAGGCAGATTTTATTGTTGCACCCCGCTGGATAATTCCTGTCGAACCGGCGGGTGCGATTCTGACTGGCCATGTCGCAGTAATCGGCTCGGGACGCATCGTCGCGATTCAGGAACGCGCCGGTGCTGCAGAAACCTGGCCGGAAGCCGAATGGCTGGAGCGCCCGGAGCACGTGTTGCTGCCGGGTTTCGTTAACGCGCATACGCACGGTCCCATGACCCTGCTGCGCGGCTATGCCGACGACCTGCCACTGGAGCAATGGCTCAGCGAATATATCTGGCCGGCCGAGGCACGTTGGGCCAACAGCGAATTTGTACGTGATGGTGCCGATCTCGCGATACTCGAAATGATTCGCAGCGGCACGACCTGTTTTCACGACATGTACCTGTTCCCGGATGAGATTTGTGCTGTCGCCGCCGAACGCGGTATACGCGCGGTCGTGAGCATGATCGTGATCGAAGCGCCCACGGCCTGGGCGACCGAGGCAGACGAGTACATTAACCGCGGGCTCGAGGTACACGATCGCTATCGCGATCACCCGCTCGTCAAACTATCGTTCGGACCCCATGCGCCGTACACCGTAAGTGACGAGCCTCTGCAACGGATCAGTACGCTGGCAAACCAGCTGGATGTCCCGATCCAGATTCACCTGCATGAAACTGCAGACGAAGTGCAGCAGTCTGTAAAGGCAACCGGTTTCCGTCCGCTCGAACGGCTGGATAAACTCGGTATGCTCAATCCGTTACTGAACGCCGTGCATATGACTGAGCTCAACACCGATGAAATTGCATTGCTCGCCGAACGAGGCGTGCATGTCGTGCACTGCCCCGAGTCCAACATGAAACTCGCCAGTGGCTTCTGCCCTGTTGCGGAGCTGATGCAGGCGGGGGTTAATGTTGCGCTGGGCACGGATGGCACCGCCAGCAACAACGATCTCGATATGCTCGGCGAGATGCGCTCGGCTGCCCTCCTTGCCAAGGCCCAGTCGGGCAATGCCGCAGCGCTGAATGCCGCCTAAGCGCTAACCGTGGCCACGCTGAATGGTGCCAGGGCGCTTGGGATGGAAAATGAAACGGGCTCTTTACTTCCCGGCAAAGCGGCCGACATGATTTGCATCAACCTGGCATCGCTCGCCTGCCAGCCGGTACACAACGCATTATCGACGGTCGTGTACAGCGCGACCCGCGACCAGGTTTCAGATGTCTGGGTTGCCGGGCGGCAACTGCTTAGCGAGGGCGAATTCCAGACCGCCGACGAACAGGAAGTACTGGCACGCACGGCTGGCTGGCTTAGTAAAATACATGCCGAAGCAAGCGCATGACGATGATTAATGCCGGCGACAATGTTGACCCCCTGGAAGTCCGCAAGTTCGATAAGCTCGCGAGCCGCTGGTGGGACCCGGAAGGTGAGTTCAAACCACTCCACCGGCTGAACCCGGTACGTATCGGCTATGTTGCCGAACGTGCGGTTATTGCTGGCAGCCGCTGCCTGGATATTGGGTGCGGCGGCGGGCTTCTGACCGAAGGCCTGGCCCAACTTGGCGCAGACGTAACAGGAATTGATATGGCCGGGGGACCGCTGACCGTGGCTCGCATGCACCAGGAAATCTCGGGCCTTGAGGGAATACGCTATCTTGAAAGCTCGGCAGAACAACTGGCACTGGATGAAGCCGGCCTGTATGACACGGTGACATGCATGGAGGTACTCGAGCACGTGCCGGATCCGGCCAGCCTGGTCGCCGCGTGCCGGCAACTCGTTAAGCCCGGCGGCAATATATTTTTATCAACCATCAACCGGAATCCAAAATCATTTTTGATGGCGATAGTCGGCGCGGAGTATGTCCTGGGCATGCTGCCCAGGAGCACGCACGAATATGCACGCTTTATTAAGCCCTCGGAATTGCGCCGCTGGAGTTTGCAGGCCGGTTTGCACTTCCGGCACCTGTGCGGAATGACGTATTCACCTTTCAGTGGTGACTTTGCGCTAAGTGACGATGTCGATGTGAATTACCTGATGCATCTTTCGGCGCCCGAATGAGCGGGGCAGATACGCCGGAAGGGCTCCTGCTTAACGAGGTTGACGCAATTCTGTTCGACCTCGATGGCACGCTACTCGATACCGCGCCGGACCTCGTAGGCGCGCTATTCAGATTGTGCGCACAAGAACATCAGCCGCTACCGGACTACCAACTTGCTGCCCAGCATGTTTCTACCGGCGCTATCGGTCTCGTGCGCCTCGCCTTTCCCGACCACGACGAACAGAAACAAGAAGAGTTGCGGCAAAGGCTGGTGGACACCTACGCAACCAACCTGCACGAAAACACGCTGCTCTATCCCGGCATGGAGGACCTGCTCAAACGCATCGAGACCTCGGAAATCCGCTGGGGAGTGGTAACGAACAAAATCGCAGAACTGACCGAACCCCTGCTGGAGCAGCTTGGGCTGCGCCAGCGCACGGGCACCGTGGTCAGTGGAGATTCCACTGACCATCGCAAACCGCATCCCGACCCGTTGCTGCTGGCCCTCAAGGAACTGGGCGTGGCACCCGGAAAAGCGGTCTACGTGGGCGACGCGCCCCAGGATATTGCGTCCGGCAAGGCGGCCGGCACAATCACCATTGCGGTCCGCTGGGGCTACATTATTCCGGGCACCGACCCCAACGACTGGCAGGCAGACTATACAATTGACCATCCCGAAGAATTAGCCGGTCTGCCGGCATTGAGATAGCCACGGATGAAACCCGCATGTCACTGACCTGGATCGTCATCATCGCCCTCGCCGGCTTTGGCGCCGGCATGTTCGTCCAGTACCTCCTGGGCCGGACCCGGCAAGTGAGACTCGAGAGCGACATCAGGCTCCGCGATTCGCAGATCCGAAATGATGCAACCCGTTCGGCGGAACGCGAAGCGGAACTCGAAAAACTTGGGGCGGCATTTAATGATCTAGCCCAGCAATCTCTCGAGAAAAACAGTGAAACCTTTTTGCGGCTGGCCAACCAGAAACTGGACGTACACCAGGAAAAGGCCAAAGCCGAACTGAGTGAACGGCAGAAGGCCGTCGAAACCCTGGTGCAGCCGATCAGGGAAGCGCTTGAAAAGGCGCAAAAACAAATCGGTGAAATCGAGAAAACCCGGCAGGAAGCTTACGGCAATATCACGTCGCAACTGGCGGCGATGACCCAGGGCCAGGAAAACCTGCGCTCGGAAACAAGCAAGCTGGTCGGCGCGTTGCGCAGCCCTACCGTGCGCGGCCAGTGGGGCGAGATAACACTGCGCAGGCTCGTGGAGCTGGCCGGCATGGTCAATCACTGCGATTTCGGGGAACAGCAGCACACCACAGGCGACGATGCCCGCAGTTATCGGCCAGACATGGTTATTCGTCTGCCTGAGCAGGGGCAGCTCGTCGTCGATGCGAAGACCCCCATCGAGGCGTATCTGAAGGCTGTTGAAGCAACTGACGAGCAGGCTCGGAAAGATTTGCTCAACCAACATGCCAACAATGTTGCCGCGCGAGTGCGCGAACTGTCGGGCAAGGACTACACGAAACAGTTCGACAAAAGTCCGGAGTTTGTGATCCTGTTTGTGCCGGGCGATCAGTTCCTGGCAGCTGCGCTCGACCAGAACCCGGAACTGCTGGAGAAAGCGCTGAGCGATAGAGTGCTCTTAACCACACCGACCAGCCTGATGGCCCTGCTAAAAGTCGTCGCTTATGGTTGGATGCAAATGAATCTAGCGGAAAATGCCGAAGACATTCGCAAGCTCGCGGTCGAAATGCAGGATCGCCTGGGGGTTTTCACCAGCCATCTTTCGGCCGTGGGATCGAGACTGGATGCAAGCGTCGCGTCCTATAACAAGGCTGTCGCATCACTGGAAAGCCGGGTGCTGCCGAGCACCAGGAAAATTCGCGAGCTCGGAGCCGAAACCGGGAAAGAAATCGAATCGCCCCAGAGAATCGATATCACCGCACGCGAGATAAAACTGGTTGCCGGGGAAAAAGACGAAGACGGTAACAACGATGCCGCTTTGCCGGATAGCGGCGATCAGCCGACGCAGCAGTAAGAATCGAACCGCGCTCATGAACATCGATCCCGGCAGCTACACCCCTGCCCCGAACTTACTTGAAGAGCGCGTAATTATGATCACCGGCGCTGGTGACGGAATCGGTGCGACAGCAGCACGCACCTTTGCCAGGCACGGTGCAACAGTGGCGTTGCTGGGACGCACGCAGGCGAAACTCGAAGCGGTTTACGATGCAATTGAGTCCGACGGCGGACCCAAGCCCAGTATCGTGGTGATGGACTTCGCGACCGCAGTTGCAGATGACTACAAGAACCTCGCCGACAGCATAGGCACCGAATTCGGACGGCTGGACGGGTTGCTGCATAACGCGGGCGTACTCGGGCACCTCAACCCGATCGAGCATTACGAAGTGGCGACCTGGCTGGAAGTGATGCACGTGAACCTGAATGCGCAGTTCATGCTCACGCAGGCATTGATGCCCTTACTCAGGGAATCGGGGGATGCGTCCCTTGTGTTCACCTCGAGCGGGGTCGGCCGCACCGGCCGCGCCAACTGGGGGGCGTACGCTGTATCCAAGTTTGGCACCGAGGGGCTAATGCAAACACTGGCTGACGAATGTGACTGGCTGCGCGTGAACTGCATTAACCCGGGCGCGACCCGGACGGCGATGCGCCGGGCAGCCTGCCCCGATGAAGACCCGACGACGCTTAAAACGCCAGCCGACATCATGGCCACCTACCTGTACCTCCTGGGCCCGGACAGCCAGGGCACAACAGGCCAGAGCCTGGATTGCCAGTGATAGTTTCTTGCGGGTTAAAGCCGGGTATTTAAAACGCGTTACGCAAATTTTTTATTTCTGCTTCGCCAAGTTCCCGGTATTTACCCGGCCTTAAATCATGCGGCAAGGGCACCGGCCCGTAACGCACCCGCATAAGCCGGTTCACGCGGCAACCCACGTGTTCGAACAGTCTCCGAACAATACGGTTGCGGCCTTCGCTAATGACGACCCGGTAGGACTTGTTGGCGGCCTTTGCGTCAGTCACCTGGATATCATCAAACTTTGCCTCGCCATCTTCCAGCTTGACACCGCTTTGTAATCGCGCGAGCTGCTGATCGCTAAGGTCGCCAAGTGCACGCACGGAATACTCGCGTTGCAACTCGCTGGAGGGATGCATCAGTTTGTTCGCAAGTTCGCCGTCGGTGGTCAGGATCAGCAGACCGGAAGTCTGGTAGTCGAGACGCCCGACCGTTACCCAGCGCGCGCCGAGTACTTTGGGCAGGGACTCGAATATGGTGCGCCGGCCCTGCGGATCCGAGCGCGTGCAAATTTCGCCCGGTGGCTTGTGATAGATGATGGTGCGCTGTTTAGTTTTGCGAGCGGTAGTGCGGATGAGCTTGCCGTCAACCTCGACGCGCTCGGTCCCGTCGACCTTCATGCCAAGTTCCGCAATTTCACCGTTTACGCTGATGCGCCCGGCCGTGATCATGGCCTCGGCCTGCCGGCGCGAAGCTACCCCCCGCCCGGCCAGCCATTTTTGCAGGCGCTCTGACATAAAAGAATTTTAAACGCGCTGCCGTGTCGCGCGCCTGCCCGCTTCAGGATGTCTTCAACGGCACGACTTCCGCGGGCTCATCGTTGGGCTCATCGGACGTCGATTCATCAACTGCGGCGGCGACCCTTGCTTCAGCCAGGGAGCTTACCGTCGCGGGTTCAGGCGGCCCCTCGCCCGGTCTTCTGAGCCCGACCAGCGGTTCCACTGCGCCGGGTGGGCGGTCATGCTCTTCCTTGTACTCGTGAAGCTCGGTGTCGGACGAGTAGTCGTCGTCATCTGCCTCCGTATCACCGGCATCATCTGAATCTGCGTCAACCGAGTCCTGCTCGCTGCTCGCCGCAGCTTCACCGGGCGCGTCATCCGGATTCCCGCCCAGTTCCAGCTGCACGCCCATTGGCTCGAGCTGTGCAAGTTCGGCGAGCGGAGGCAGATCGTCCAGTTTTTTCAGGCTGAAGTAATCGAGGAATTCGCGCGTCGTGCCGAACATGGCCGGCTTACCCGGCACATCACGATGCCCTACAACTTTGATCCAGTCGCGTTCGAGCATGGTACGGATGATGTTGGTGGTAACGCCCACCCCGCGAATCTCTTCGATGTCGCCACGGGTAACCGGCTGCCGGTAGGCAATAATCGCCAGCGTTTCCATCAGTGCGCGGGAATAACGTGGCGGTCGCTCTTCCCAGAGTTTCGTCAGCCACTGCGACATTCCGTCACGCACCTGGATGCGGTAACCGCTGGCGACTTCAAGAATCTCTATACCCCGGCCTTCGTAATCGTCCCGAAGCGTATCGATTACGTCCTTTATCGGCTTCCGCTCCGGCGCTTCTTCATCACCAAACAGCGCCTGAATCTGGGTGATGGTCAGCGGTCCGCCCGCCGCGAGCAAGGCAGCCTCAATGATGTTTTTCAGCTTGATAGTATCCATACCATTCCCTGTCGTCCTTAACTCAATGGATTCTTGATGTATCGGGTCTGTCAGTATTCTCGTCTTCGTCGTGGGCCAATTCCGCGCCTTCATCTCCGGCATCAAATTCTGAAGTAAATCCGGCGCCCGGCACGGCTTTAACATTGCTTGCCGCACGCACATGAATGGTTGTGTAGGGATCGCCCTGCGCCAGTTCGATCAGGCCTTCTCTGAGTAGTTCGAGCAGGGACAGAAAGGTAACGGTAACGCCCATGCGGCCTTCCGCCGGCTCGAACAAATCACCGAATGCAGTGAACTCGGTGGCCCTGATGCGTTCCAGCACTTCCGACATACGCTGGCGCACCGACAGTGCCTCCGCCTGGATATGGTGATTGGCGAGCATTTCAGCACGCATCAGCACATCTTTAAACGCAACCAGTAATTCATTGAGTTGCAGGTCGGGAAGTTGTTCGACGACCGTGCGTTCCATTGGTTCAGCCGATGCCTGGAACGTATCGCGTTCCATGCGCGGCAGCTCGCTGATGTCGTCGGCTGCATTCTTGTAACGTTCGTATTCAAGCAACCGCCGCACCAGCTCAGCGCGCGGATCGGTTTCGTCGTCTTCGTCACTTTCAGCTCGCGGCAACAGCATGCGTGACTTGATCTCGGCCAGCATTGCAGCCATGAGCAGGTACTCGCCCACCAGGTCGAGCTGCAGTTCTTCCATGAGATCGATGTACTCGACGTACTGCATGGTTATCTCGGTAATCGGGATATCCAGGATGTCGAGGTTCTGGCGGCGAATCAGGTAGAGCAGCAGATCAAGCGGTCCCTCGAAGGCTTCGAGAAAAACTTCCAGTGCATAGGGGGGAATGTAGAGGTCCTGCGGCAGTTCGGTAACCGCCTCGCCATCGACGACGGCGAACGGCATTTCCCCCTGTGCGGGGTTATCGCCGGTACTTTCCTCGGGGAGCATTGCAGCATCCGCTCCCGGCACCGGGTCAACTATTTTGAGGTCCGGCTTCTCAGCCGCATCACCCTCGGGCATGTTTAATACTCACAGACCAACAACCAACAAGATGAGGCTTTCTACCAACGCCAGTAACGGACCCACCACAGTCCATAACAAGCCTGACACCAGCATAACTACAATTATTATAAGGCCGAATGGCTCAATCCGGTCCAAATACTGCCCTATGGTCTCGTTGACCAGCCCGCGCAATACGCGGCCGCCATCGAGCGGCGGAATAGGAAGTAAATTAAATGCTGCCAGTAAAGCATTGATAATTATTCCGATCCTTGCCATGGAGAACAGGAACTCACCGGCCATGCCAGCGCCCAACCCGGTCATGATTACCAGTTTCAGCAGCAACGCCCAGCCTACGCCCATGACGATATTTGCTGCCGGTCCCGCAGCGGCAACAAATATCATGTCGCGTTTCGGATTGTTGAGGCCGCCAAAGGCAACGGGCACCGGTTTTGCCCAGCCGAACATGATGCCGCCCATCATAAAAAGTACGATTGGTACGAGCACCGTGCCCACCGGGTCTATGTGCTTGATCGGGTTCAGTGACAGGCGCCCCATCATTTCCGCCGTGTGATCACCGAAATAACGGGCCGTCCGGCCGTGCGCCACCTCGTGCAGCGTAATCGCGAACAGCACCGGTATCGCGCCCACAGCGATGCCCTGCATCACCTGGTTTAAATTAAATCCACCCATGCGCTGGATTATAGGGATGCTTAACCTTGCCGTCAGACAAAATCCTGGTGGCCGCCTTTGCCCTCGCGTACGACGACCGGAAACTCACCAGTGAGGTCAACTACGGTCGTCGGCACAATCCCACAACTGCCTGAGTCGATAATCAGATCGACCTCGCCCTGCAAACGGGCAAACATCTCGTCGATATCAGTCATCGGCAATTCCTCGCCCGGTAGTTTCAGCGAAGAACTCATTAAAGGCTCATTGAGTTCAGCGAGCAGCGCCTGTGGAACCGGATGGTCGGGCACTCGTATGCCGACGGTTTTGCGCTTCGGGTTTTGCAGACGCCGTGGAACAGTGCGCGTGGCTGTGAGGATAAATGTATATGGCCCCGGCGTATGCGCCTTGAGTGCCCGGTAACACCAATTCTCGACACGTGCATAAGTGGCGATCTCTGCCAGGTCGCGGCAGACCAGCGTGAAATTATGCGCCTTTGGCGTCTGGCGGATCCGCTGTATCTCGCGAGTCGCTGCCTTGTCGCCCATATGAAAACCGAACGCATAGCAAGAGTCGGTCGGATACACCACGAGACCGCCGCGACGAATTACCGCAGCAGCCTGGCTGATTTTTCGAAGCTCTGGGTTAACCGGATGAATGTCGAGTATCTCTGTCACTTCTGTTCAGCCGGTTTACACGTTGCTCATTAAGACACCCATAGCCGCCATTTATTCAGTATCATTCCCGTCCCGCTGGCGTGGGCACCCGCTGATAATAGTAGAGAATATGCAAGCACTGCTGGATTTCTTACCCATAATCGCATTTTTCGCAACCTATGTGATTACGGATGACATCAACCTCGCGATGATTGTGATCATGGTCGCCATATCACTGCAGGTCGCGATTACATGGCTGGTTACCCGTACCGTCAGCCGTATGCTGCTGGCTTCCGCGGCGCTGGTAATCCTGTTCGGCGGCATCAGCCTGTACCTGGACAACCCCATTTTCTTCAAATGGAAGCCCACCGTCCTTTACTGGATATTCGCCGCGGTACTCGTCGGCAGTCATTTCATCGGGGACCACCCTATTATCCGGCGCATGATGCAGTCGGTATCAGACGGCGGCCTCGAGTTGCCGGACAGGGTCTGGGTTCAGCTCAACATGGCGTGGGCCACATTTTTCACCTTTGCCGGCCTGACCAATATCTACGTCGCATACCGGTACGAGGAAGCGACCTGGGTCAACTTTAAAATGTTTGGTTTGCTGGGTATGACCCTCGGCTTCCTGGTGCTGCAAACCCTGTGGTTATCGAAATACATGTCTGACAGCCCCGAGACCGATGAAAAGGAAAGCTGACAATGCTGTACGCCGTAATCAGTGAGGACGTTGCCGACAGTTTGCCGTTACGGGCTAAAGCGCGCCCTAAGCATTTAGAGCGTTTAAACAAGTTACGCGATGAAGGCCACCTGATCCTGGCCGGCCCCTACCCCGCGATTGACAACAATGACCCGGGCCCGGCTGGTTTCACCGGCAGCCTGGTCATCGCTGAATTCGAGTCGCTTGAAAAGGCCCGGGCCTGGGCGGATGCCGATCCTTACGTTGCCGCCGGTGTATACGCCAAGGTCACCGTCAAACCCTTTAAGCACGTCATGCCATGAACGAAGAACGGATTGCGCAGATCGATGCAAGGCTGCGCAGTGCATTCGAACCCTCCTCGCTCGAAATCGAAGACCAGAGTCACATGCACGCCGGCCATGCAGGTGCAAAGGCAGGCAAAGGCCATTTTCGGGTTGCCATCGTTTCGAACCGCTTCACAGGTAAGTCACCCCTCCAGAGACACCGCCTGATTTACGAAGCCCTGGGGGGCCTGATGGAGAGCGATATCCACGCGCTTACCATCGAGGCCAGCAGCGAAGAATCCGCCTAACCCGCACCCTGCCCGCAGTCCAGTCCTAAAACCATCGTATATGGGCGTTTCCAGCCGCCCAGCGCGGAATTTGCGTCGGATTATTTAACAAAATCTGGAATTCCGGTTGCGCAGTTTTTTACTTAATCATCACAAGTTCCTGAAAAGCCTGTACCTGGGCGGTTACATTCATTTCGCTGCAACGCGCCGATAAACTACTGATTCCAAAGCATTTTACCTGCTTTCCCAGCAATACCTCCTAAGCTGCGGAAAATCCTTATGTAATCTTGTTGACTGAACAATAATCAGCGCATATCTTCATAAACTAACAAGAATTATGTTCAATCATGGATGAGTCACCTAAGCGGGGGTTGCTCGCAGCATACGGCCGACTGCTAGGTCCGTTGATTCGGATCCTCATCCGGAACGGAGTCACGTTCGAGGAGTTTTCGGAGGTCGCAAAACACTCGTTCGTCAACGTTGCTCTAAAAGATTTTGACGCAGAGAGCCAGGCGGATTCGGAAAACAGGGTCACAACACTGACCGGACTGGGTCGGGTTGAAGTCAGGAAGGTTTTTGACGCTCTCAACGCACCGCCCGATCAGGATCAAAACACTCTTGATGGGATCGTGGCGATTCTGGCTGGTTGGCATACGGATTCGGACTACACGGGGCCTTACGGAGTCCCGCTTGAACTGAAGTTTGAGGAGGAGGACAGGCCAGACTTCTTAGAGCTTAGCAGTCGTTTTTTTCCTGACGTAGAGCCCAGAAAACTTTTAGACGATTTATTGCGACTACAAATAGTTACCGAAACTGAGGCTGGCTGGTTCAAAGTTTTAAAAAGGAGCTACACGCCTGATCTAGATGCCCCGGATGGCCTAGAGCATATGGTAAGAACTTTTCAGGACATCGTTAACACTCTAGACCACAACCGACTTGAGGCAGATGTAAGCAAAAGGCTCTACGAACAACAGGTTTATACAGAAAACGGAATTAGGGAAGAAGATTTACCACGGTTCCAGGAATTTTCAAAGAAAAGGGCTCAGATCCTACTTGAGGAAATAGACAACTGGTTAACGCAACTGGACAAACCAGACGGAAAGTCGAAGAGACAGCTGAGTACGGGGCTGGGAATATTTAATTACGTACATCGGGAAAAGTAACACGGTCACCAATGAAGTTTATTGAAGGATGAATCG
>MPMD02439563.1_pt1 | contig 32091 bp, 19 predicted proteins | sample 1617291 | NCBI WGS metagenome assembly MPMD02 (sample SAMN05944810, study PRJNA350692) | marine metagenome | biome: marine; feature: ODZ; material: water; isolation source: 120 m water sample filtered on 30 um supor filter | place: Pacific Ocean | collected 2012-04-09 | depth 120m m | reverse complement strand
GCCGGTTAGGTCGCGATTGAACCGGTAAATGTCCTCCGTTGCCCGCATGCTGTTGCCCATGCCAACGGCGAGGAACACATGCTCACCGCTGACGAACATTCCAGCCGCGAGCGCCTTTTCGCCACTGAGCTTGTCTATGTCGGCCATCACGAGGCGTTGGCCACTTTTGTCGTACGAGGCAATTTTGCCGTGGCCGGCGACGTACACCGTGCCGTCATCGCAAGCGTGGATCATTTTCGGGTGCGGACCGTCATCCGGCATTGGCCACTCGGCCTTCACGCTGCCGTCCGTGCTGATGACGCGGATGCCGTAGGTGTGTTTGAACAGGTCGTCCACCGCGAGCGGCCCGCGGTTGCCCCGGCGCTCCGGCCGGTCACCGGCCCCTCCCCCGCGACCGGCCCGATCCCGGCTCTGGCCACGTTCGCCGCCGCGTTCACCGGGCCGCCGACCACCAAAACGGCTGCGGAAGCGCCTGCGAATCTCCTCCGGCAGGGCAGTCATCACCTTGCGACGATCATCCGAATCCATTTCGCGCATTGCCTCAAAAAACTGGCGGGGATCGGCCTCGCGAGCCAAGTCGGCGATGTCGTCCTCGGTGCCAAACTCCAGAATGCGCACAATCTCTTCACTCGACTTGTCGGTGCCCTGCGCCTGGTCAAGCGGCCGGCCGACTGGCCGGCGTTCACGTTGATTGCCGCCACGGGAGGGCCGCACTTCGTCGCCGCTCAACTTGCCGTCACTGTTTTTGTCGAGCTTGGCCAGAGCCGCCTCGGCTTTCTCGATTTCGTCGGCTGAAATCTCGCTGTCCCCGTTTTCGTCCAGTGCCACCAGGACCGGCAACGCCCGCATCAACCCTCCGAAACGGCGTTCACCACCGGAATCACGCGAACGCCGGTCCCGGCCGTCCCGGCTGCCGGCATCGTCCTCACCGCGCGGCTGTGCGAACTCCATCTCGCCTTCGCCCCACGAGATGCCGACGAGCAGGTCGCCGTCGCAGCTCATCGCGATGGTCTTGATGGTGATTGGCTTTCCGCTGGGGTGTGTGCCGAATTGGATCGGCTCGATCTCGGCGTGCGTGCCCTCCGGCTTGACATCCTCCTCCGCCGACTGGCCAAGCACGATGCCGAGGCAAAGCGCAGCGAAGCATGCGGGTGTTTTTGTGAGAGTGTTCACGCCAAGTCGAACAGCCGGAATGACGCTGTGGTGTGGTCCAGCGCGACGACCCGGTCGCCGAGCAGCGCCACCTCGATGCCGCCGTTTTGGCAGGTGGCCAGTTCGGCGCCGGTGTCCACTTGCTCGTGTTCGGTCACATCGAATGCCTCCGGGCCGGCGATCACGGTGCGGAACTGGCCGTCCTTGCCGAACAGCTTGATGCGCGGCTGCCCGCGCTCAGCGGTCACGAACTCGCCGCCGCCGGTCACCGCCACGCTTACCGGGTTGCAGCAACCGGAAAAGCCGTCGAGCCCGCGGGAGCGTTTACCCCAGCGCGACTTCAGCTCTCCATCAGCATCGTAACGCTCAACACGGTGCCGCCCAGGGTGCGCCACAACGAGAGAGTCGTTTGCCCATGTGATCGGGAAAAATGACTTGGGCACGGCAAAGCGTCCGCCCTTGCCGCCAGCCAACCGATCGAGCAACTCGCCGCTTGGGCTGATGCGCCAAATAGAACTGCTGCCGCCATCCGCCGCGTAGATCGAGCCATCCCCGGCCACAGCCAGGCTGGTCAGCGCGGCGTCCTTGGCCAAGCGCTTGGTTTCGGCCTGCGTGTTGCCGTCGAGATCGCAGAGCAACACCCGGTCGCGAAGGCCGACAATCAGCCGGCGTTTGGCCACCACGATGCAGCGCGGTGTCTCGGCGAACTGAATCTTTCGCACCAACACGCCACCTGGCTTGAACACGGCCACCGCCGAGTCGCCGGCGACGTACACCAGGCCGTCGGCCACGGTCATGTCGCGCGTCTGCCCGAGACCGGTCGGCAGCCAGCCGTCCGGCCTGGGACGGGCCGCCGGGGCCGCCGCTCCGGATTGCACCGCCACGCCAATGGCGGCGATGGACTGGGCGCCCCGGCTGAAAAACTGGCGACGCGAGGGTTTGGGCTGGCAGTCGCCGGTGGAGCAACCGCAGTCGGGAGAGGCGTCTGTTCTGGATTTTGACATAAGCTTGATTCGTTCTTTCCGCGTAAGCAGGCCAAGACGGCGCAACCGGCAAACCGGTTACACCGCGAAGCATGACAAAGCGGGATAGTCGCACGATTCCTGTCGCCACGCAACAGTTGACAATTGGGCGGGTTCGTTGTGGCATCGGGGCTCTGGAAATTCGGAACTCATGAAAAAATTCAACGTCGGCGTGATTGGCTACGGGTGGGTGGCCGGCGCGCACATCGACGCGATCAACGCCACCGGCCGGGGACAGGTCACGGCGGTCTGCTCGTCGCGCAGGCTCGACCCGGCGGAACTCAGCAAGACGCACGGCAGTGAGATCCAGTGCCACACCAGCCTCAAAAAAATGCTTGCCGATCCGGCGATCAACGTGGTCTCGGTATGCAGCTACCCGTATCAGCATGCCCGCCAAGTCATCGCCGCCGCCGAGGCAGGCAAACACCTGATCATCGAGAAGCCTCTCACGCTGAACCTGAAAGATCTCCGCGCCATGCAGAAGGCGGTGGACAAGGCTGGCGTGCAAACTTGCGTCTGTTTCGAGTGCCGCTTCTCAAGCCAGTTCCTTGCCACCAAGGCGGTGATTGATCGCGGATTACTGGGACAAATCCACTACGGCGAGGTGGACTACTACCATGGCATCGGCCCGTGGTACGCCCAGTTCCGCTGGAACACCAAGCGCAACGCCGGTGGCAGCAGTTTGCTCTCGGCCGGTTGCCACGCACTCGATGCGCTGTTGCTCTGCATGGGCGATGAGGTTGAGAGTGTCAGCAGCTACTCCACCGGCTCGGCCAACAAGGATTTCAAAAAATACGAGTACGACAGCAGCAGCGTGACAATCCTTAAGTTTAAGGACGGCCGCGTCGGCAAGACTGCGTCGGTCATCGACTGCATTCAGCCGTACTATTTTCACACGCACCTCGTCGGGAGTGAAGGCAGCCTGCTGGACAACAAGTTTCACTCGAACAAACTCGGTGGGGCAAGCGGCCTCGACAAAAACAAGTGGAGCGAGTTGTCGATGAAACTGGTCGACTCCGGCGACGTAAGCGATCACCCGTTCCAGACGCAGTTCGAGGCGTTCTTCGCGACCCTGGCCAAGGGCAAGGAGATGACGCTAACCGACCTCACCACCGCGGCCAAGACGCACGAGGTGATCTTCGCCGCCGACTTGTCCGCAAAGAAAAACCGGCCGGTAAAACTCTCCGAGTTGCGTGCCTGACCCGACCAACCAACGGCGGCAAGTCGCCATCGCCATCGCCGCACACCCGGACGACATTGAGTTCATGATGGCTGGCACGCTGCTGCTGCTGCGGGAGGCCGGTTGGGAGATTCATTGCCTCAATCTCTCGAGCGGCAACTGCGGCAGCGTCCGCCTTCGCGCGGAGGAAACGGAAGCCAAACGCCTGGCCGAAGCGCAAGAGGCGGCCGCCATTCTCGGCGCCACATTTCATCCGCCCTTCTCGCGCGACCTCGAGATTCTGTACGACCTCCGGCATCTGCGGCGCCTGGCCTCGATCATCCGCGAGGTCAATCCGGCGATCGTGCTAACGCATTCGCCGGAGGATTACATGGAGGACCACACCAACACCTCGCGCCTGGCGGTGACGGCCACCTTCTCGCGCGGCATGCCCAACTTTGAGGTTTCACCCGCGCGCCCGCCGGTAAACGGCGAGGTGGCAGTGTACCACGGGATGCCTCACGGCCTGCGTGACGCCCTGCGGCAGCGGATCGTGCCCGGGCTGTTCGTCAATACGACCAGTGTGCTCGAAACCAAGCGGCGGGCGCTCGCCGCGCATCGCAGCCAGAAGGAATGGCTCGATGTCAGCCAAGGGCTGGACTCGTACCTGCAGACGATGGAAGAGATGTCGCTGGCGCTTGGTCAGGCATCGGGGGAGTTTCAGCATGCCGAAGGCTGGCGTCGGCACTCGCACCTTGGCTTCAGCGTCGGGGAGATCGACCCGCTTGGCCAAGCGCTTGGCCAAGCGGCCTTGACGAACGCAAACTACGAAGACGGTATTGGTTAAACCGCAACCACGGCTCAAGCCACCATATCGAGAACATGCTTGTCGTTCTCGTCAGCCACCTGAAGCAGCTTGGCCGCAACAGCCGACTGCTCCCGTGATTTCATGCGCAATTTCATCGCCTCCGCCGGGTCAGCCGTCAACGACTGCCTCAAATCGCTCCAAGCCGACTGGAACAACTTCTGCGCGGAATACTGTACAGCAGCTACCTGCATAATCACTCCAGTTGTCGACTTGAACTGGAGAAACTTTAGTTTTTTTCGCGCCTTGGCTTGTGTTGACCACCCGATACACTGCCGCCGTGCTGGACACGGAACTGATCCCCGCCGCAGAGCCGGACTCAGAGTGGCTGATGGTGGTGCTGCACGGGCTGGGCGACAGCATGGAGGGTTACCGCTGGCTGCCCGGGGCGTTGCGCATCCCTGCTCTCAACACCCTGCTCGTCAACGCGCCGGACGACTATTACGGCGGTTTTTCGTGGTACGATATTTACAACAACACGGCGCCCGGCGTGGAGCGCAGCCGCGACTTGTTGTTCGACCTGCTCGACCAGCAACGCGCCGACGGCTTTGCCTCGGAGCAGACGTTCCTGTTCGGTTTTTCGCAGGGCTGCCTGATGACGCTCGAGGTGGGCCTGCGTTACCCATATAAGTTCGCCGGCCTGATCGGCATCAGCGGCTACGCGCACGAGCCGGACAAACTCGTCGCGGAGCAGTCGCCGGTCGCAGCAGAGCAGTCGTTCCTCATCACGCATGGCACGGCGGATCCCCTGCTGCCGCTGACCCAGACCAAGACGCAGATGGAGCAGCTACAGGCCGGCGGCATTCGGATGCAGTGGGAGGTGTTCGAGAAGGAGCACACCATCCAGGGCGAAGCTGAAGTGGCGGTGATCCGGAAGTTTGTCGAGGATCGGATGCCGCCGCTATGAGCGGAAGAGCAGCCGCGCGATCGCCGGGAGCAGGAGGATGGCGAAGACCATGTTCATCAGGAACATGAACATCAACAGGATGCCCATGTCGGCCTGAAACTGGAGCTCTGAGAAGGCCCACGTGCCGACGCCGACGGAAAGCGTCAGGCCGGTGAACACCACCGCGCTGCCGACCTGTGTCATCGTGGCGTCCATCGACTCGGCAAACGGGAGCCCCTTGCGCCGATGCGCGATGAAGCAGCTAAACAGATAAATTCCATAGTCCACCCCCTCACCGACCCCCAGCGCCACGACCGGCAGCGTCGAGGTCTTCAGACCGATCTCCATTGCGTGCATCAGGCTGTGCGCCAACACGGAGACCAAAGCCAGCGGCAGCACGATGCACACCACCGCCCGGAATGAGCGGTAGCTGGTAAGGCACAACAGCGCCACAGCGGCGTACACGTAGATCAGGATCGGAAACTGCGCCGCCTCAACGACCTCATTGGTCGCCGCCATCACGCCGGCGTTACCGCCGGCCAGGCGGAATCGTGTTTTTTTAGTTCCGTGTTTTTCGTTGAACGCCTTCACCGCGGCGACGACGCGTCGCAACGTTTCCGCCTTGTGATCCTCGAGAAACACCATCACCGGCAACACACTGCCATCAAGGTTGGTCAACCCGGTCGATGTCTCCACGTGCCCGACCGCCTGTGCCAGCATGTCGCGGTTGAACGGCAGCACACGCCACTTGAGGCTGCCCTCGCTGTAGCCGGAATTGATCGTACGCGCGATACCGGCGAGGCCCATGACATTTTTCACCCCCTCGACGTTGGCCAGATGCCACTCGAATCGGTCGAGTAGTTCCATCACCCCGTAGTCCACCGAGCCGTCCTTCACCGTCTCGGTGAACGCGATGAGGATGTCCACACCAAGATTGAAGTTGCCGGTGATCGTGGCGCTGTCGCGATTATAGCGCGAATCGGGCCGCAACTCCGGCACGCCCTGGTGCAGGTCGCCAACCTCCACGCGCATGGCCTTCGAAAAGCCAAGCCCGAACAACACCGTGCAGACGGCAACCAGCGGGGCCGCCACCTTGGGACCCGACAACCGCGCGACCGCGTGCCAGATTTTGATCGTCCGCACCTTGCGCCGGGCCACGCTCTCGCGGTAACCAGTGCGCGGTTTCTGGTACGACAACAGCAGCGGCAGCAGCAGCAGGTTCGTCAGGATGATCACCGCCACGCCGATGCTGGCCGCAATGGCCAACTCGCGGATCGTCGGCACCGGGATGAGCAGAATGGTGACAAACCCGATCGTGTCGGTGATCAGCGCCACGCCTCCCGGCACGAGCAGCTGCCGGAACGCTGCGCGCCCCGACTTGAGCGGGTCGCCGCCCGCGAACAGCTCGGCGCGAAACGCGCGCACCATCTGCACGCCGTGGCTCACGCCGATCGCAAAGACGAGGAACGGCACGAGGATCGACATCGGGTCGATGCCGTAGCCGAGGAGGTTCAACAGGCCAAGCTGCCACGTCACCGCCGCGATCGAGCAGCCAAGCGGCAGGGCCGCGAACCGGAACGACTGCGCGTAAAACCAGACCAGCAGCGCGGTCAGCAGCACGGTAATGCCAAAAAAGGTCACCACGTTGAGCGCTCCGTCCCGAATGTCACCCATCACCTTGGCAAAGCCGATGATGTGCACACTGGTTTGCTCGTCCTCGTACTTCCCGCGCAGCGCCTCCAGTTCGCGCGCCACGGCGAAGGTGTCCAGCGGCTTCTTTGATTTAGGGTCGATGTCGAGCAGGTTGGCCATCACCATCGCGCCGTTGAACGAGTCGGTCACAAGCCGGCCCATGTAGTTCGACTTGAGCACATTCTCCCGCACGCGGGCCAGATCCTCATGAGTTGGATTAGCCTTACCCACTGGAAAGTCAGCCGGGACGACGTTCCCGCCGGTAAAGCCGTCCTCGACGACCTCGGTAAACCGGACGTTCGGCGTGAACAACGACGTGATACTCGACTGGTCCACGCCCGGCATGGCGTACATCGCGTCGGTCACAGCCTCGAGTTTCTTAAAATATTCCGGCGTGAAGATGTCCCCTTCCTTAGCCATCAGCGCCACCATCACGCGGTTGGCCCCACCGAACTGCGACTGATATTCTGTGAACGTCTTGATGTGGGGGTGTCCATGTGGAAGTTGCTTCTCGAAGCCGGCGTCAATTCGTGTCTGCGTGGCAAACCCAAACAACACCACCGTGGCCAGCAGAAATATGACCAGCATCAGTTTGCGACGACCAAACACCCACTGCTCCACCCGAGCCGCGAATCCGGTGCCGCTCATTTCCCCGCCTCCGTTTTCAGGCCGACCAACTCGAGCCGATGCACGCCCTTGTCACTCGTCAGCAGCACGCCTCCGTCAGCGGCCTGCCACAGGCTGGTCGCCGTGGCGGTCTCATCCGCCACGATGGCGGCCCAGCGGAACGTGCGCCCATCGTCAGCGCTGACCAGCAGTTGGCCCGGAGCAGCCGTCAACACCAGCCGGCCATCGGCCAGGGCCAGGCCGCCGTGCAGCAGCGCCTTCGTCGGCGACTCGATTTTGAGCCACTCGCCGCCGTCCCCGCTGCGGAAGATGTTACCGCGCAAGCCGAACACCACCGCACCGCCCTTGGCCAAAGGCAGCGCGCCGAAGAACGTGCCCTCGTACGGCGTCGCCAGCGGTTCCCAGCGCTTGGCCCGGTCGCCGCTGCGCCGCACGGTGCCGAACTCACCGGTCAACCAAAGGCCGCCGTCCGGCGTGGCGATAATGTGACTGAAGTGCGGGTCGTCGTCCTGTTTCGCCTCGGTCCAATTGTTGCCACCGTCGCTCGTCGAGAGGAATTTGCCGTACGAGCCGACGATGAACCCGGTCCTGGCATCTTGAAAAAGTACGTCGAGATAGCCGGTCTCGGGATCGTTTTCGGCGTTGGCCTTGGCCCACGTCTCACCGCCATCGTCGGATTTCAGAATCACCGACTGATGGCCCACCGCCCAGGCAGTTTGGTCGTCAACGAGGAACACACCCGTGAGCATGCGACGGGTCGGAGCGGGGACCTGCCGCCAGTTGTGGCCGCTGTCGGTCGTGAGCAGGATGTGGCCGCGTTCACCGACAGCCACCGCGCGTTCGCCCCGGCCGTGCACATCAAGCAACAGGGAGCGCTTGGCCAGGCGCGCGATGACGGCGTCACCGTCGACCGGCTGCGCGGCCGGCTCGGCCAAGCAGGCGCACAGGAGGAGCACCGCAACCCGGCTGCTTGGCCAAGCCGGGAATCCGTTTAGATTGCGGTGGCCAAAAAAGGAACGGGCCGGGGCGAACCCCGGCCCGTTGTTGGGTTGGTTGGGTTGGTTGGGGAGTAAACTCACCAATGAATAACGGATGTATCAACGGCGGCCCCGCCGACGCAACGCCGCCGGCGTGTAGTCACCAGCCTTGGACCGATACGAGAAATCGTACATCTTGTTTTCATTGTCCAGACCATGCGCCAGATAACGCCCGGACAACAGGTCCATGTGCACCTCGAGCGTGGACCAGAAACTGAGGATGTCATAATAGTTGATGCCGTGCCCCTCGGACACGCGCCATAGGCGGCCCTGGTTGTCGTACTGATCCACGACCAGCACACCCCAACTGTCTTCGTCTACATAAAACCGGCGTTTGGCATAGATGTGGCGCTTGCCCTCCTTGAGAGTGGCCTCGACCACCCACACGCGGTGCAACTCGTAGCGGGTATGCTCCTGGTTGATGTGCATCGGTGTGACAATATCCTCCACTTTCAGCTGGTCGCTGTGCAGCTTGTAGGAATTGTACGGTACATAGAGTTCCTGTTTGCCGATAAGCTGCCAGTCGTAGCGGTCGATCGCGCCGTTGAACATGTCCAACTGGTCGCTGGTGCGCATGCTGTCGGACGCGGTGCCGGGATTATCGTAGGCAACATTCGGCGCACGACGCACACGGCGCTGGCCGGTGTTGTATACCCATGCGCGGCGAGGATCTTTCACTTGATCGAGCGTCTCGTGCACCATCAGGATCGTCCCGGCCAGGCGAGCCGGCGAAGTGACTTTTTGTTCAAAGTACGCCAACACATTTTTGATGCTGTCCGCGTTGGCACCCGTTTGGTGATAGTTCCACAGGAACTGCTCTTCAAGTTGCACCAACGTGTAGTTGCCGGAGCGGGTCGGGGCGACCTGCCCCACCTTGCGAAGGCCACCCATGCCACGGTAACGCAGCAAATGATTCCAGATCACTTCCTGCCCGGTTTTCGGAAGCGGAAACGGAATTCCACGGGAAGCACCGGACACACCGTTGTCGCCGTCCACCAGCTTGGCTGACCCGACGTTGGCCTTGGTGGCGTCATAAATATCCTGCGGCGCGGAGGCACTGCGGCGGGTGGGGTACACCGGCATCTTGTAGGTGTCGGCGTATCTGGCTAGGAGCGCCTTGTGTCCTTCGGAAAGATTGGCGGCGTATTGGTCTGCATTGGCTGATGTGATGGTCGCGCTTAATTTGTCGCCTGCGAACGGATCGGGATGATGATCGCCCAACTTGTAACCGGCCGGCGGCTGTGTGATGCCCCCCTCCCAGACGGGGATGGTGCCGGCGGTGTTGCCGGCCTTCTCGGCGCCGAGCGGGGTCAGTTTGCCGCCCAAGTCCGAGGCGCTTTGGGCAGCCGCTGTGGCCAGACCCGCGGCCAGTGCGGTGGCTGTGATCAGATTAAAACCAGTGTTGCGTTTCATTGTTAAATTAATTTTGGGTTAGAAGGAATATTGAATCATCGCCTGCAGAAAGTCCCGGTCGTACATGAGGTTGTAATCCTCGTTACCGAAGAACTCGGTGTACTTGATGGCGCCCTGCCATGAGTTTTGGTACGTGGCGGTCACTCCCACGGTCACGCTCTTGCGATCCTCGTGGAAATTGCCCAGCGGCAATGGGGTATTGCCGTCAACGTCGTGCGCAAACGCAATCGCAGGCGAGAGATTCACGCCGCCGATCACGTCCATGTAGTCGATGCGCGCAGCCAGGCGGTAGCCCCATGAGAAGTCATCCGCAAAGGCACTGGACAGTTCGTAACGGTCCGGTGCATGGCCCACCGAGGCGAGTATCGCCGGGGCCAACGGATCCCCGCTCAGCGCCGTGCCGGGACCGTCGAAGCGCAGCACATCCTTGCTCGGCAAATCCGGAACCGCCGTCGCGGCCGCCTCACCCACGAGCACCCACTGTGAGGCACCAAGCGTCGGACCAAACAGCTTGGTCACGGTAAACTGCGGCTGCCACACCTCTAACTCGCGGTAACCCCGCACGTAGCTGTTGAAAGTCTGCTGGCCAAGCTGCGTCATGCTGCGGCCCTGCCAGGCAGGGTTGCCCATGTCCGGCACGCCGTCGCCGTTGGTGTCCACCACCGGGATCAGGCCGATGTTGCCAAGCACCGGCCGGGCCGGCGTGAGGCCGGCGAGCAGCAGCTCGACGTCGTCCGCCTGCAGCGGCACATCACGCCGGTACGACACCTCACCCTGCAGCGAGATGCCGGTTGCTCCAATCTCGGTGTTGAAGCTGACGCCGTAAAGCTGGATGTCCTCCGGATACTCGAAAATGTACCGCGCCGTGCCGGCATAAAGCTGAGGAAGCTGGGTCTGAAGACCGTTCAACTGCCCTGCGTAACCGGCGCGTTCAGCGTTTAGGACAGCCTGATTGGCCATCAGTTCTGTCTGCTGGGCCAAGAGCCCTTCCTTCTGGCCAACGATAGTTGTCTGTTGCGTTCTTAGCGCAGCCAAATCCGGGCTGTTGGGATCCGCCGCCTCGAGTTGGGCAATAGCCCCGTTTACTTGGGCCAAACCGGCCTCAGCCTGCGCCAGCCCGCCGTCCACCTGAGCCAAGCCGCCGGTGACCTGGGTTAACAAACCGTCAATCTGGCCAATTCCACCCTTGATCATATTAATTGTTGGCTCCAATTCGCCAAGGATATCGCGCCCAGTCATCGCGCTGACCAACGGCAGGCGGCTGTGATAGTTGATAAAGTAAAAACCGAACTCCGTATCGTTGAGCCCCTCGGCAAAATAACGCGCCGCCAGGCCAAACTGTCCGCTGTCGCTAGCGCGGTTGCTCTTGCCGCGCGGGATCGCTGCCGCGTGCGACGGCAGGAATGGCGCGTTGGCCGCGCTCGGCGGCAGCGCCGGGTTGAACCCTGGATTCGAGATAGTGGGCACCCGAGCTGGTTCGCCCTCGAGCAGCCCGTAAAGCGGATTGTCCATCCAACTCTCCATGTTGGGCTGGCCAAAGCTGCCGAAACCGATCATGGCATACTGCCCGCCTGTCCCGACAAAATCCTTCGTGCTGAAATAACTTCCCGCCGGATCGACCTCCATCTCCTCCTGCTTGAACTGGTAAAAACCCTCCAGCGTCAGATTGTCGGTTGCTTGGACGGAAAACGAAAGCATCGGCACGGGCATGAGCGCTTCGCGCAATTCCGAGCCCGGCACGCGAAACTTTTTCACGTCGATCGGGTTGATGATGTTGATGCCGTTCTGGATGAACGTGCTCTCACCCCAGCTCAGCACCTGGTTGCCCAGGCGGATGTTCACCGGAATGGAGGTCGGCAGATCGTAGGAGATGTAGGCGTCGAGCAGTTCCATTTCGCGGCCCACCTCGCGCTTGGCCGAGTCGGACAACGGGCTGTCGCCGCGGATGTTCTCGAAGTCTACAAAGTAGGTGCCGCGCAGGAACAAGCTCACGTCCTCCAGCTTCTTGAAGCCCAGCTCCAGGTCGTGCGTGCCCTTGGCCACGTGGGAGAAGAGTCCTGTGCCGTAGTTCAGGTTGGCATCGTCCCCGTTGACGGAATAACGCCTACCGCCATTGGCGATGCCTATGTTGTCGGGATCCGGACCTGTGGTGCGAAAGGATCCTCCGTAACTTAGCGTCGTGTCGAAGTTGCCCTCGATGACGTCGTTCTCGAACTCCACCGCCTGAGTCGTCACTGCCGCCGCGGCAATTGCGGACAAAGCAAAGCGACCGATTGCGGGGAATTCGCCATTGATTCGGGCGATTAGGTTGCTCATTGGTCGGGGGCGTCATACCATGCCACACCCCAAATGCACGCAAAAAGTTGTAGTTTTTTTCATGGTTGCCACCCTGTATCCACACAGCCATTTGCCACGCCTTTTGGCCAAGTTGACGAGTAGGGAAATCCGGGCGAAAAGGTTGACCAATTCGAGGGTGCACGAGATGCTCCCCGCCGATGACCCGGCTTTTTCTTTTGCCTGTTTTTTTCGCTCTTGGCCAAGCGGCTATCGCGCAATCTGTGAAGGAGTTGCCCGGCAACCTTCGAGCCGTACTGAAAAACACAAAGCCGCTTGCGACACCGATAAACGAACGTCTGCCACTCTTCGTGCTGCCCATCAGCGGATCGCTCTCCTCCCTGCCGGATGGCCAAGCGGAAACGGTGCTCAACAACTTGGCCAAGCGGGGCATCGGCTATTCGGTAAACTGGAACCATGGATCCTTTGAGGCGTCGCTGAAAGAAGGGTTGCGAATCGGCAAGATGCAGCAGCGCTTGGGCAGGATGGTTTCCGTTCATGCCACGGGATGCCTGTATTCCTTTTTTGACGGTACCGACACAACCCAGCACATCGATGCCGACGGCAAGCCTTTTGCCGAGACCTCGTTTGGCGGCACGATGGGTTGCCCGTTCACGCTGGAGCATCGAATCCCGGTAATCCGGCAACGCGTTGAGTCGTTCCTGAAGCAATACAAGTCTGCCGGCATTGATGTCGATTTCATCTTTGCAGACTGGGAGATCGACGGACCCATCGAGTGGAACGGCGCCTGGGCCAGTTCCAAGCGCTGCAGCCGTTGCCGCGAACACGTGTCGGACATCGATGTTTTCCGCAAATTCCAAGCCAAGCTGCGGGCAATCCGAAGCGATCTGCAACGCGAAGCGTTTGGCGACAATGTCACCCGTTATTTCCCGGAAGCGCTTGTCGGCAACTATGCCGTCTATCCGCACAACGGCCACCGGTACTGGTACGACTACTTTGAACGCGAGACCCCCGACGCCCCGGCGTTGACGGATCAACGCGCCCGATACCGCGAGTGGGCCCACGAGTTTGAACCGTGCGGATACACCTTTGCGATGCCGGTGGTTTACACATGGTATCCCACGTTTGGCTGGTACGACTTTGAGCCCAAGGATTACCGCTGGTTTTACAACATGATGCTGGTTGCCTCGAACGCGGGCCAACACACTTCACGGCAAACGCCGATCATTCCCTTTGTCCACTGGCACACTACTGCGCCCCCGGACAACCCCGACCCGTCCGTGGAACAGTTCAGCAGGCAAAACTATCAGGAACTGCTCTGGCACATGCTGTTGCGCGGGCACGACACGTTTTTCCTCTGGTGCACCGGCCCGGAGTTGGCAACAGAAATCCAGCTGGTTCATGAAGTATACCGTGAAAGTTTGCAGTACAGCGGCTTCATCGATCGTGGAGTGCCCATCGAGTTTCGCGTGCCTTCAACGCCCGGTCCGGTCGTGTCCGGCCTGCGCCTAGGCAACCGTGTGCTGGCGCGGCGAACCGATTTCGGATCGGAGACGGGCAACGAAACTTTGCCTGTGGCTGGTGGGGGTGAAGTCTCCGTCGCCGCCAAGCGAGGGTTGCAGATTCTCACCGTTGAACAGACGCCGGAACATCCCGGTATCCTCACAGACCACAACGGCAGGCTGCGTTTCCCGATTGGTTTCTATGAGTTCCCTGGCGACAAGGAAAAGCTTCAAAGAATGGCTGAGAGTGGCATCAACCTTGTCCGATGCAGTAACCGGGACGCTCTCGACTTGGCACACGAGCAGGGAATGATGGGCTGGGTGTCGCTCAGCGTCCAGCAGGGGGCCACCCCGGGGTTGCGGAAACAAATCGAGACTCTACGGAACCACCCTGCCTTGGCCGTATGGGAGGGTCCGGACGAAATTGTCTGGACATTTACCGCGTACAGCTTCCTGAAGGAGCGAGCCGGCTTCACCCGGGAAGACTGGAACAACCAGATACCCAAGGCGGTAAATTATGCAAAAAAAGAGGGAGAGAAAGTCATCACGAAGATGAATGAAGGCATTCGACTCGTCCAGGAGTTGGACCAACGCAACCTACCCTTCTGGGTAAACGAAGCTGCTGACAGCGACGTGAAATACGTTCGGGATTACATCGACTCCATCGACATCACTGGTTGCGACTACTATGCAGTGCGCAGCACGGGCACGGATCTGCGGAGCATAGGACGACTGGTGAATCGTTGGGATGCCATCAGTCGCGGCAAACCTGTCTGGATGGTTCTCCAAGGATTTTCATGGCACAAGGCCAAAGCCGGGCGCAAGCGCCTTTATCCTAGCTATCACCAGTCACGATTCATGGCCTATGACGCCATTGCGCACGGCGCACGAGGCATCCTCTATTGGGGAACACAGACCATCGACGATCCGCTGTTTCGGGAATCCCTCTACACCCTGACCTCCGAGTTAAGCCAACTGGAACCATTCCTGGTGGATGCCGATAATACGGTTGAAGTGGCAGTCATCGACGATCTTTTTGACCCACCGGGGATCGGTGTCCGAGGCACGCTCAAGGGGAACCAAACCGACTATCTCCTGATCCTGGTCAACGAAGACGATCACCGACATCTCGGGGTAGATGTCACCCAACTGGAGGCATTGAACGGCCGTACGCTTCATCTGCTGTACGGCGACGAAAAAACGGTTGTTCGAAGTGGAGGTATTGTCACCCGGATGCAGGCCCATGAGGTAAAGCTATTTTGCACCAGCCCACGTTTTGAAACCAAGCGAACCAGGGGCCGCGATTACGTGGACGCCGTAAAGTGAGCCACCATCGCTCCGAAGCCTCATTTGGGAATGAATTGACCCCGCGGCCGCCCGGCGGGACTCTCCTTGGCCCATGAAGCGCATTTTGCCGTTGCTCCTTTTCGTTGCGCTTGGCCAAGCGGATGACACCCTGGCCAAGCGGCCCAACTTCCTGATCATCATGGCCGATGACTGCACGTACAACGACCTCCCGTTGTACGGCGGCCAAAACGCCCAAACCCCGAATATCGATCGCTTGGCCAGCCAGGGGCTCACGTTTAACCGCGCCTATCTCGCCGAGGCGATGTGCCAGCCGTGCCGCGCCGAGTTGATGACCGGCCAATACCCGCTGCACAACGGTTGCGCATGGAACCACTCCGCCAGCCAGCCCAGCGTGAAAAGCATGCCGCACCACCTTGGCGCGCTGGGCTACCGCGTGGGCATCGCCGGCAAGGTGCACGTGAAACCGGCGGCGGCGTTTCCGTTCGAAAATGTCGGCGGCTTCGATCCAAGTTGTGTTCGCAATCCCACCCAGCCTCACGAGCTCAACGGCATTAGCGAATTTATGGAGCGCGATAGCAAGCAACCGTTCTGCCTTGTCGTTGCATTGGTCGAACCGCATGTGCCGTGGGTGATGGGCGACCCGTCGCAGTACCCGCCGGCCAAACTCAAGCTGCCGCCGAACATCGCAGACACACTCCGCACCAGACAGGACTTCGCCAAATACCTCGCTGAGATCACCTACATGGACGGCCAGGTCGGCCAGATCCTCGACACCCTCAAGGCCAGCGGCGAGGAGCAGGAAACCGGCGTGCTGTTCACCTCCGAGCAGGGCTCGCAGTTTCCCGGAAACAAATGGACGAACTGGAACACCGGCTTGCACACCGCGCTGGTCGCCCGCTGGCCGGGCCAAGTGCCAGCCGGCAAACGCACCGACGCACTCGTGCAGTACGCCGACATTCTGCCGACGCTCGTCGATGCAGCTGGAGGCAAGCCGTTACTGCGTCCCTACGATGGCTCGAGTTTTCTCTCGGTGCTGCACGGCAAAACCGGCACGCATCGGCAATTCACTTACGGTGTGCACAACAACATCCCGGAAGGCCCGCCTTATCCTATACGCTCCGTGAACGACGGCGAGTACCACTACATCCGCAACCTTTCACCGGATGAGATCTACATCGAGAAACACCTAATGGGCACACGAGGCACAGGCCAGCTCAACAATCCGTACTGGGCCACATGGGTTTGGGATTCGTGGAACTCGCCGCGCAGTTACAACCTGGTCAAGCGCTACATGCACCGACCGGCCGAGCAGCTTTATCGCGTCACCACCGACCCGTATGAAATGAAAAACCTGGCCAACGACCCGTCGGAAGCCAAGCGCTTGGCCAAGCTGCGTGCGGAACTGGATCGGTGGATGATCGCGCAGGGCGATCCCGGCGCGCCAGTCGACACGCCCGAGGCCATCCAGGCATCAAAACGCGGCTCCCACCTCCACGGCCAACCCGCGACAGAATCTATTCGATAGCCCCAAGGAGGGTTTTGCCAAGTTGGCGAACGACGGCCTCGTCGCCCTGCAGGTGGATGGTGCGGTGGAGGTGCGTCGCGCTCTCGCCCGGCTTGAGCGCCAGCGCCGGTGAGGAGGATTCCAACTCGTAAAACGGGCCAAGCGGCTTGGCGCCGGGGCCAGGCGGGCCGTCGTTGTAGCTGTTCACCACGTCGCCCCGGAACGGCTCGTCCTGCAGTTCCCACATGGAGTTGACGTAGTCGGTCGCCCCTTCCGGCTTGGTGTACTGCACAAGAGTCAGCAACTGCCGGGTGGCGTCGTAGCTGCCGAGCACCGGCTTGGCGCGTTGCGGCGTGAGGCCGATCTTGCTGCGGTACTGGCCGTCGCCGGAGAAGCGAATCACGCCGTCGGCCACCTTCAGCCGGTCGGCCGGCACGGTGCCGAAGTAGTCGGCGTTGACGATCGGGCCAAGCGCGGCTTCGTCGCCCTCGACATAAGGCACCAGCACGGTCGTCTGCGCGGAATGTTTGTACATGCCGAGAATCCAGATCGAGAGCAAGCCGCCCTGCTTTGTCCAGGCGGCGTCGCCAGTGTTGGTTAGGGTATTCTCCGTCTCGTAGGCCACGGCACGGATGCCCTCGGACAGCACCGTGCCGAGCATTTCACCGATCCGGACGCGGTCCAGCAGGCGCACGGTGCGATCGATGCGCAAGCTGAACTCGGTGGCGGAGTAGTTCTTGATCGTCGCCTCATGGCGGAAAGCCACCTCGCTGTCGGTCCGCGAGGTCACCTTGTACGGCGCGGTGTCGATGACGGCCGGGGTTTGCCAGTGCTCAAGGTCAAACGGATCGTCCTTCTTGAAGAAGATGGAAAACTGGCCACCCTCCGGGCCCAGCCAAAAGCGGTCCTCGCCGCCAAAGGCATTGATGTGCGGGCCGGTCTTTCCGGATGCAATGAGGTCGTAGTTGAGCCAGCCGTGGCTTGGGTTCGCGGCACCGCCCACGGTGCTGGTCATCACCCGGCCCTGATAAGCCGGCACAATCGCCACGCGCGGGCCACCCGCTTGGCCAAGCGTGATGACCTCAACGTGTTTTTCAAGAAAGGCAACGTTTTCGGGGAATGTTATTTCTTTTTTGGGTGGGACGCCAGCCACCGGCTTGGCCAAGGGCGCTTTACTGCAGCAGCCGGCCTGGCCAAGAGCCAGCAACACGGCAGCAGCAGCGGAGGGTAACCTGCCTGGATTCATCATGCGGAGAGGCGCCGGGTCACTGTCCGGCGCGCTTGGCCGGGAGCAGCACCGGCGGCTTGATGTTGGGTAGCGGCCGGGGCTCGTTGCCTGGCACAACCGGTTCCGGCTTCCCTCCTTCCTTTTTGTTCGAGGGGAGATCGTCCGGCCGCGTGAGCTGGAAGCCGCCGACAACCATGATCTCCCCTTCCTTGAAGCCCAGCCGCGGGCGGTTGGCAGCGATAAGGTAGTGGCGGCGCGTGTTGATTTTTCCATCGGGATCGATCACGGAGTAGATGTATTCCCTGGCCCCGGACTGGCAGAGCACATGCAGGTTGCCGCGGGGATCGACCTGGGCCTTGGGCGGGTTGAACGACACCATGGCACAAACCGGCAGCACCCGGTGCACGTGGCCGCCGGGGCCGTCGTCCACCCGGGCGTAGAGGCTCATCGCCTTGAGATGCTTGGCCTGCTGGAGGACGTAGCGCCGGACCTGCCTCGGCTCGCCAGGCGGGTCGTCCTTCTTAAGTGGCAGGCCAAATGCCTGCTCCCAGAGGATGGTGCCGTTGGTGACGTCGAACTTGACCGGCTTGGCGGTGAGTTGTTTGCCCCATTGCTTGATGATCACCTTGGCGGTGAGGGTGTAGCGGCCGGCCTGCTCAAGCGCATAATACGGGGCGATATCGACCTCCTTTGTGGCGCGGATGGAGGACTCGACGGTGAAGCGCCCCTTCACGGGCGGCGGGTCGGCAATGGGCGCGATTTCCTCCCCGGTCTCGGACTCGAGCTGGAACTGCAGCCAATGGTCGTCCTCGCCGAACAACAGCGTTTGGCCGGAGAAATTGACGATCTTGAGCTTGGCCAACAGCGATTCGCGCGGGAGAAACCGGTTCTTCCCCAACTCAACCGTCACCGTCACCTGCGCCTGCACGCTCGCTGCCAACACCGGCAACAACAGCCACACGGCGGCTGCACGCCAAAATTTAACGGGAACCGTGACGGCAGCGTTTTCAGTGTAAGTCAAGTTCATCTCGGAAAGCCTGATGCTTGGCCAGGCGCAATTGATCAAAAAGAAAACTGCCTGACGTGGGACTTGCGCTTGAGCCGCTCGAACCACTTGTCCTCTCGGGCCTGTTGCTCGGCCTCCAGCAGGGTTTGCTCGATCTGCCCGCGAACCTCGGCGAGGCTCTTGAGCTTGGCCTGGCTTATCTCCTCGCAGCGCAAAATAAAGCATCCCTGGGGCGTCGCCACCACGGGACTGAACTGCCCCTGGCCAAGCGCGAAGGCGGCCTTTTCCAGCGCCGGAGCCAGAATCCCCCGCTGGATCCACTCCTCCCGCAGCCCTCCGGTGGCGCGGTTTTGATCGGAGTAAATCGAGGCGACCCCGGCAAAGGAGTCGCCCGTCTGCAGGACCCGGTGGATCTCGTCGGCCAGCTTGCGGGTGTCTTCCGCGTCGCCGTGCTTTTTAGCATCGAGAAATATGATCCGGAGCCGAATCTCGACGCCAGAGCGAAACTTGTCCTTGTTGACCACGTAATATTCCTCGATCTGCCTCGGGGAGATGACGATGTTCGCCTTGGAAATGAACTGGCCGCGCATGACCATCTGGATGATCTTCTCGCGCTGTAACCGGGCAAACTCCTCGTAGGTCATGTCACTTTGCTGGAGGGACTTGATGAGCGTTACCCGGTTGCCGTACTCGGCGCGGATGTCCTCCAGAATGCGCTGCTCGATGATGGACTCGGGCAGCTTGTAGTCCTTCTCCTGATACTCGTGCAGCACCAGCTCGCGGCGGATCAATGCCTCGAGTGTGTCGGCCTGAAGCTGCGTATATTTCTGGCCATAAAGCTGCGGCTGGCGGGCGGCGTACTGGCGGCGCAACAGGTCGGCCTCACGCCTCATGGCATCGATCACCATTTGGCGGGTGATGATCTTGTCGTTCACCTCGGCGACAATGCCGTTGCGGCGGGCGGACGGCGCCTGTCCCACTGCCTCGCACGCGAGCAGCACGGCGGCACAGGCAACGAGTAATCGGCTCAGGATCCTTTTCATCGGCGGCACGGATGCTAGGCCCGCCGAGCAAGGCGGGTCAAGCGGCGTCAACCTTCTCGCACCGATTCTGCCAGCGCTGCCTCCATGGCATCCTCGAAAAAGAACCGCTCCCCGCCAAACGCCGGTTGCAGCTCCGACAACCAAGTGGCCTTGGAATCGTACTTCGCAAAAAAGAGCCGATTGGCCCAGCCGGGTTCGCGGCCCTGCAGGAATTTCAGCACAAACACCTTCTCACCGGCCACCTCGGTGATGCCGTCGACCAGCACCTTGCCCGGCATTGCGGACATGGACGGACCGCGCACGGTGCGGCACAGGCCGGCCACCTGGCTGTACGCCTCGGTGAACACCTTGTACGCCCGGGCCAGCGGCACCTCGAAGTAGGCTCTGGCCCCGGTGTTGCGCTCCACGAACATGTAGTACGGCACCATGCCCAGCCGCACCTGCCGCCGCCAAAGCTGCGCCCAGACGTTGGCGTTGGCGTTGACCTTGCGGATGAGCGGTGCCTGGCAGCGGATCACCGCACCGGCGTTAAGTACCCGCTCGACCGCGTGCCGGGCCACCTTTGGCTCCAGTTCCCGCGAGTGGCTTGAGTGCGCCATCAGCGCGAAATGCTTGCCGGCCGCCTTGACCTCCCCCACCAGCCGCAAAAAGTCGTCCGCGTCCTCCCCCTCGGTAAAGCGGTGCGGCCAGTAGGCGAGCGCCTTGGTGCCGATGCGGATGCTGTGCAGGTTCGGCAGCCTCGCCGCCAGCAACGGCTCGATGTATCGGCGCAGCACCGGCGTCTTCATCACCATCGGGTCACCGCCGGTGATCAGCACGCTGCTCACCTGCGGATTGTCCCGCACGTAACGCACCAGCTGTCCGGCCTCCCTGCTGGCGAACTTCAGGTCGGTGTCGCCGATGAATTGCGCCCAGCGGAAACAGTAGCTGCAGTAGGCGTGGCAGGTCTGCCCCTGGCTCGGGAAGAACAAAACCGTTTCCTGATACTTGTGCTGTATCCCGGCCACCACTTCACCATCGAGCCGGGGCACGTTCAGCTCCATCTGTCCCGCGGGATGCGGGTTGAGACGCCCGCGGATCTCATCCGCCGCCAGCTTGATCTCCGCCTCGGGGGCGCCCTTGACCACCAAATCGCGCACGCGCCGGAAATCCTCCTCCTCGAGCATGCCGCGTTGCGGGAAGGTCAGTTGAAAAATCGGGTCGTTCGGCACGCCCTCGGGATCGATCAGGTGCTCGATCACGTAGTCGTTGACGCGAAACGGCAGCACCGCCGACACCGCCTGCATGTCAGTCAACTGGTCACGATTGAACCGCAGTTTCTCCGCGATCCGCGGAAGATCCCGCCGGGTGTTCGCCTTGAATTTTGTCATAACGGTTGCTTCACGGGTTGTCGTATCGCCGCCCATTCCGCAGGCGGCTTGGCCAAAAGCCCTTAATTCATTCGGTCCTCCATGCTAACACAACCCGACAAAAAGGAAAGTCCAACGTTTTGGGCCGTTTATTAATGAAAATCGCCCTGCCAAGCGCAGCTTTGGCCTTGCCCCGCCAAGCTGCGGCGTTACATTTCCGGCCCGTTTACAATGATGCTCTTCCGACTACTGACGTTGCTCTGCCTCGCCGCCGTATTTGCGGCTCCGTGCGGTTTGCCCTTGGCCAAGTCCGCTGACAGCCCGATCCGTGTACTCTTCCTCGGCCACGAAAGTGAACATCACAACTCCAACCTATACTACCCGATGCTCTCCCGCGCGCTTGGCCGGGACGCAATTTATTTCGACTACGTGACATCCGTCGAGGAAGCGCTCGACGATGCCACGCGCTTGGCCCAGTTCGACGCCCTGCTGCTCTACGCGAACCACGGCAGGATCGAGCCCCACCAATGGACCAACCTGAAGAACTATGTCGAGAACGGCGGCGGCTTCGTGCCGGTGCATTGCGCGTGCGCGTGCTTCGCCAACGAGCCGGGCTTTGACCAGCTGGTCGGCGGTCGCTTCAAGAGTCACAAAAGCGCAGAGTTCGCCGCCAGGATCGTGAAGCCGAATCACCCCGCACTGAAGGACGTGAAGGAATTCACCGCTTGGGACGAAACTTATTTTCACAAAAACCACAACACGAAGAACCGCACGGTGCTGATGGTTCGCGAGGCGATGAAGGGCGATCCACACACCAAGCCCGAGCCGTGGACGTGGGTGCGCACGCAGGGCAAAGGCCGCGTCTTTTACACCGCCTCAGGCCACGACCAACGCGTGTGGAGCAACGCCGGTTTTCATCAACTGCTCAAGAGCGGCATTCTTTGGGCCGTCGGCGACAAGGCCCGCAAACGCTACGACAACTTCCTTGCGAGTCGTGCCCCGCTTCAATACGAAAAGCGCGGCAACATCCCGAACTACGAGCGCCGCCCCGAACCGCTCCCCTACCAACTGCCACTCCCGCCGGAGGAGAGCATGAAATACACGCAGGTGCCGATCGGCTTCCGTATGGAGCTGTTCGCCGCCGAGCCGAATGTCATCAACCCAATCTACATGACGTGGGATGAGCGCGGCCGGCTGTGGGTCGTCGAGTCGGTCGACTACCCGAACGAATTCAAGGCCGGCCGCAAAGGCAACGACCGCATCAAGATTTGCGAAGACACCAACGGCGACGGCAGGGCCGACAAGTTCACCGTCTTCGCCGACGGCTTTAACATCACGACCTCGATGACTTTTTCCCGGGGCGGCATCATTCTCGCGCACGCGCCGGAGTTTTATTTCCTCAAAGACACCAACAGCGACGACAAGGCGGACGTCCGCGAGGTGCTCTTCTCCGGCTGGGGCGTGGGCGACACGCACGCTGGCCCGAGCAATCTGCGCTACGGTTTTGACAACTGGATTTACGGCACGGTCGGCTATGCTCGTTTCAACGGCACGATCAACGGCGAGAAACACAACTTCGGCATGGGTGTGTTCCGCTTCAGGTCGGACGGCTCCGACATCGAGTTTCTGCACCAGTTCAACAACAACACCTGGGGAATGGGCTTCAACACCGCCGGCGATGTCTTTGGCTCCACCGCCAACAACAACCCGACGTTTTTCGGAGGCATCCCGGCGACCGTTTACGGCAACGACAAAAAGATGAGCGCAAAAATGATCGCTGATTCGCGCTCCTTCCATCCCATCACACCGAATATCCGCCAAGTGGACGCCTTCAACGCCTACACCGCCGGCTGCGGACACGCCTTCGCCACCTCGGCGGCGTTCCCGAAAAAATACCGAAACGGCACTGCGTTCGTTTGCGGCCCGACCGGCAACCTGCTGGGAACCTATCGCATGGAGAAAAAAGGCGCCGGTTACATCGCCAAAAACAGTTTCAGCTTCGTCGCCAGTGCCGATGAATGGTTCTCACCCATCGTCGCCGAGGTCGGCCCGGACGGTCACCTCTGGATCGCCGACTGGTACAACTTCATCATCCAGCATAACCCCACCCCAAGCGTCGGCCGCGGCGGCTACGCCGCCCAACGCGGTCGGGGCAATGCGCATGTCAACCCCAACCGGGACCGGCAACACGGCCGCATTTACCGCGTGATTTGGGACGGTGCACCGAAGTCAAAAATCAAGTCCTTGGCCAAAGCCAAAACCAAGCAGCTCGTCGCCGCGCTAGACAGTGACAACCTGTTCTGGCGTCAAACCGCTCAACGCCTCCTGGTCGAAGGTAGTCACAAGAACGCCATTCCGACCCTGCGCAAACGAGCGCTTGGCCAAGGCGCTGGCGCCATCCACGCCCTATGGGCACTGGAGGGGCTCGGCGCACTCGATGCCGAAACCAAGCGCACAATACTCATCAGCACCGACCCGGCCGTCAAACGCAACGTTATCCGAGCGCTTGGCCAATCGAAGGACGACGAACAGTTGCTCTACGACAGTGCCACTTTGGCTGATGCAGATCTGCACGTGCGCCTGGCCGCGTTCGTCAAGCTCGCCCAGTTCCCCGAATCGAAAACGCATCAACGAGCTGCCACTGTTTTGTCGCAGGACAAAATCAACGCCGAAGATGAGTGGCTCAAGCTCGCGCTCAGCGCGACCGGTGCCGACCAGACCAACATCGTCGGCTACGAACGCGGCTCCAACCTCCTGGCCAACGCCTCATTCGAAAAAGCCGAAGGCACACTGCCTGCCGGCTGGAAAGTACGCACCTACAGTGCCAAGGGCTCCGACGTCGAACACTCAATCGAAACCCGCGGGGCCTATGTGCATAGCGGCAAGTCGTCGGTGAAGATTCGCTCCGGCAACGGCCACGACACCAGTGTCTACACCCCGGTCAACCTGAAGTCCGGCACCAAGTACGCGCTCAGTGCTTGGATCAAAACCGATGGCATAAGCGGCGCACATGGCGCGCTGCTGAACATTCACGAGTTGCAGCACAAAGCCAAAACCAAGGCGCTGCAAAAGACCACCGACTGGCAAAAGGTCGAGATCGTTTTCGACAACACACAGGCCGGCCCGCTCACCATCAACTGCCTTTTTGGCGGCTGGGGCCAATCCAATGGAACCGCCTGGTTTGACGACCTGTCGCTGCAGGAAGTGAAACCGATCTACAAAAAATCAACCGAACAAAAAGAGATCACCGGCTTGGCCAAGCGTGGTGAGGACATCTTCCACAAACACGCCGTCGCCTCCTGCATCCGCTGCCACAAGGTCGAAAATGAAGGGGGCATCATTGGCCCAGCGCTGGACGGCATTGCCAGCCGTAAAGATCGCGACTATCTCCACCGCGCGCTGATCAACCCCACCGCTGAGTTGGCTGAGGGATTCGACAAACTCGGCGCCAGCCCCATGCCTCCGATGAACATCCTGCTAAACGAACAACAAATGGCCGACGTCATGGCCTACCTCATGACACTGAAGTAGATAAATTGGGTAAATGTTTGACTAAGCGCTGGGTTACTTGCGTTGATAAACACGGACCCAGTCTACATCCATTTGCACTGGAAATCTGGTCGCACTTGTCGGAGGACCGGGTAGATTGCCACCAACGGCAACATTAAGGATCAGATGGAAGCGTTGATCGAAAGGCGCAGGAAATTTTGCGCCCTCGGTACTCCAACGTTTTTGGGTCTGCCAATGGATTCCATCGACATACCAGCGCACCTCACCCTTCTCCCACTCGAACGCGAAGGTGTGAAAATTATCGCCGAACGTGCCTTTCGCCAGCTTGTAGTCCTTGCGTGTATGGCGATTGTTTGGCCACTTGCCGCCGTATTGCAGCGAACCTAGATATTCGGATGGTTTGTGTCCGACAAGTTCCATGATATCGATCTCGCCGCTTGCTGCCCAAGTGCCGTATTTTTCATCGGTCGGCAGCATCCAGATAGCAGGCCATATGCCACGTCCGAGTGGAAGCTTGGCCCGAACCTCGATGCGACCATAGAGCCAGTCGCCCCGGTGCTTGGTACGCAGTCGCGCTGAACTGTACTCGCGCTGGGTTCCCTGGATGTTGTGGTTGTCCTTGTGAGCTTCGATGATCAGTTTCCCGTTCTCAACGCGAACATTCTTCGGACGATCGGTATAAAGCTGAAGCTCGTTGTTGCCACCACCAAATGAATTCACCTCCACGCTCCACTTGTTGTAGTCAAGTTGTCCGCCATCGAACTCGTCAGACCAAACCAACTTCCAGTCCTCCGATCGAAGATCGATGGCGACACATGCAAAGATAATGACTAGCCAATGCATTGGAGAGATGCATCAATGTTATGGACTGTAAAAGCCCCTTAATTCACTTTGCCCGATTGGCCAAACGGACAGCAATCACGCAATCACATCCTGAATCACCCGGCCGTGCACGTCGGTAAGGCGCAGGTCACGGCCGCCGTGGCGGTAGGTCAACTCCTCGTGATCCATGCCCATCAAGTGCAGCACCGTCGCCCACAGGTCATAGATGTCGCACTTGTTCACGATGACGTGGTAGCCAAGTTCGTCGGTCGCACCGTAAATGGTGCCACCCTTCACGCCGCCGCCGGCCAGCCAGATGGTGTAGCCGTACGGGTTGTGGTCACGGCCGTTGGTACCCTGCGAAAACGGCGTACGGCCAAATTCACTCCCCCAGATCACCAGCGTGTCATCAAGCAACCCACGCACCTTTAGATCTTTGATCAGGCCACCAATCGGCTGATCGACCTGCCTCGCCATGTTCGAGTGGCCATTCTTAAGATTGCCATGTTGGTCCCACGGGTTTGGCGCCTGGCCACCGCCCATTTTTTCAGGCAAACAACTCAACTCGACAAACCTCACCCCGCGCTCCACCAACCGGCGTGCCAGCAACGCCTGTCGCCCATAAGCCGCTGTCACACCGTTGGGCGAATCCATGCCGTACAGTTTTTTTGTGGCAGCCGTCTCGCCGCGCAAGTCGCACAACTCCGGCACGGATGCCTGCATCAAGTACGCCGTCTCATAGTTTTGCACTGCCGCCTCAATGTCGTTGTTACCGCCGATGCGTTGAACAAACTCCCGGTCGAGGCCCTTTACAAAATCCAGCCGCACACGCTGTGCCGCACTCGTCTCGGGCGACTGTATGTTCCGCACTGCCGGAGTCTTGTCCCCCACGATGATGGACGCCTGGTTCTCCGCCGGTAAAAAACCGTTGCTGAACAATCCCACGCCACCATGAGGCACTGCCGCCCCGCCGGACTGCAGCACGACGAAGCCGGGCAAGTTCTGGTTCTCCGAGCCCAGTCCGTACGACACCCAGGCGCCGGCCGCCGGCTGCCCCATGAACGGCACTGCCGTGTGAAAGGCGTAGTTGCCCTGCGCATGCTCGCTGACCTTGCTGGTCATGGAGCGAATGATGGCTAACTCATCGACCGACTCCGCAACATGCGGGAACAGGCTGCTGACCGGGATGCCGCTCTGCCCGTACTGCCGGAACTCAAACGGCGAAGCCATCACATTGCCGTTGTTGTTGAACTGAGTACGCAGGATTTCCACCGGCATCGGCTTGCCGTGCAGATAGCGCAGACTCGGTTTTGGATCGAACGTGTCCAGATGCGACGCCCCGCCCGACATGTAACAAAGGATCACACGCTTCGCGCGCGGCCTGAAGTGGGACTTCCGGGTGGTGTAGGCAAGCGAGCGATTAGCCATCAGCCCCTGAAGCGCCATCAGGCCAAAACCACTTGAGCACCGCGCCAACATCTCGCGCCTCGTGAGTATTTTTTTAGCATTCATGGTTTTCCTCTGCGTTTCATCATTGCAAATAAATGAACTCCTTCAAGCTGAACATCGCCTGGGCCAAATCCTGCCACGGGTCTTGTGGTGCGGCTCCGGCTTCTTCCTGTGCTGCAGCCTGTTGATTCAATTTCGTCAACTCCGAGTTTAACTCAGCAACTTGCCTTCGCTGCGGCCCGGTCATGCCGGCAAGCAGATCACGCTCAGCAACGTAATTCGGGTTACCGCCGAAGGAAGCCTTCACTTCGCCCAACTCCAGTGCGCGGTCGTACAGGCGAGCCTTCAAAAGTTTTCCGGCCAGCATGCGGTTGTCGTCCGCGCCCGTGCCATGGCGCAGACCAAGCAGCACCTCCGAGTTGTCGGCAGCGAACGGTTGCAACCCGGTTTTGTAGCTGCGGCCATAAGGCTCTCCGTTGCGGTAGCCGATGATCGTGCCATCGGCCCGGTACACGACTGCCACATGCACCGGCTGATCCTTGGCCTCCTTTTCAGCCGAGCCGTTGAAATCCTTCGTGCGGTTAAACGTATTGCTGCCAGCCAGCCAGTGTTGCGATTTCTTTTCGGCAAAAACAATGGCGTCAAACGTGTTGCCATCCCGTGTCTGCACCGCCATCACTCCGCCGCCGCGCTGGTCGAGGGTGTTCAACAGCACCCACGCCTCGAGTGTCTTTGCGCGAAGCGGCTTGGCTAGGGGCACGCTTCGGGCGTACGCCGTACGTCCATTCAAAACCAACATGCCACCGGCCACTTTGGCACCCCCTTCGAGTGACAGGTGAGCTTGGCCAATCTGATCCTCTACGCCAATGCTGAAGTCCCACGAGACAAATGGCTTGGGGCCGTTAGGCGTTGTTTGGCCACCCTCGCTTCGCCTGGCTATGAGGCGTTGACGCACCGGCTCGCGAATGGCCGCCAACTTTGCCTGCACATCCGCAATCTGTCTGCGCGACATGCCCAACTCTTTCCCGGCCAAACGCTGCCTTTGGGCCGAGTCTTCGATGTACGCCTTGGCACTGGCCAACTCCTGCGTCGTCGCCGCCCGACTCAACGCGAGCTGGAACATATGCGAGAGCCGCTCAGTGTCGTCGCCACGAACGCGCTTGGCCAGACGCTTGGCCGACCGGATGACGAAGGGTGAGTTCATCATCGCAAGTGACTGCTCGGGAACGTTGGTTTCGTTGCGACTCCCCTGGGTGCTGGTGGGCACCGGCGCATCAAAAATGGACAGGAAAGGGTCGAGCCGATTGCGAATGATGGAAACATAAACGCTCCGGTGACTGGAGTCGCCTCTCTCCGAACCCCGCACCGGTGTACGATCAAGCGAGCCGCTGGCCAGCAACACGGCATCACGAATCGCCTCGGCTCCGAGCCGGCGAATGTGGGCGCGTGTCAGCAGCCGATTTTCCGGGTCGGCTTCACGCACCGCTGCGGAACCCTCAATACTGAGCTGAAACGTGCGCGTGAGCGCCAGTTCGCGAATGAGTTTTTTGAGCGACCACTCTTCCGCGATGAAACGACTGGCCAAGTAGTCGAGCAACCCGGGGTGTGTCGGTTCCTTTCCCAGCCGGCCAAAGTTGTCCGGCGTGGCGACGAGCCCGCGGCCGAACACGTGATGCCAAACACGGTTTACGATCACCCTTGCCGTCAGTGGATTGTCCGGATGCAGCATCGCCTCAGCCAAGTCAAGCCTGCCAGATTGTTTCGTTTGAAACGGCTTGGCGTTGATTACCTCGAGGAAACGGCGCGGCACCGGCTTACCCAACTGCTTGTGATTGCCCCGGATAAACAATGGCCGGTCCTTGGCCTCCGCCTCGATCACACCCGGCGCACGTTGCGGCACCGGCACGGCAGCCTCGAGCTGCCGATACTCCTCCACCAGCAATGCGACCGCGGGCACGTCAGCAGCCGAGTTGGGCAGCAAACCACTTCGGACAAAATGGCCAAGGAAATTGGCCTGCTCATCGGTCATGTCGTTGTGCTGCCAGGACCGGATGCTGTCGCGAATTGCGAACGCGTAATTCTTGGTCAAACCTTCAAGGTTGTCCGGGCTGCCCTGGTCAAACAGCGGAGCAACAAACTCAGCCGGCTCATCGCGCGGGGCCGACTGGCCCTCCTCAATCACGATGACATCGGTTACGCCAAACCATGAGTTCGGCTTGTTCACGGCAAGTGTAGCCTGATCCCCCGCCGTGGTGACCTCCAGATGCACGTCGTCGCCCTGCCAGTACTTGATGCTCCACGATTGCCAGCGCCACTTGCCATCATTGAGTCGCGTGACCGGATAAACAGTTCCGCTCCGCGTGTAATTTTGCACCACATAACGCGCCATGACATCTCCACCGCCGATGACGCGCACAAAAAGGGACTGCCGGGGTCCCACTCGAAATGACGGTGAACCAAGCACCCCCACATGTTTGTCCGAAAGCAGATGCGAATAAACGCCAGCGGGCAGGATGTCGTCCACGATTCGATCACCACTCGGCAGCACGCGAAAGACGCCGGGCTTGGCCACCGTGCCATCCAATCCGTTGCCATCGAGAATCCAACGGCTTAGTGAGTCGTTGTCCTTACCAAACCGCCAGCGCTGGGCATATTTGCGTTTGCGTTGACCATCCAGCGCCTTCCTGCTATTGGCGAAATCGTCAGCGAGTTGCTTCCATTTTTCGCGAAACCCTTCGCCCTTGACCAGGCGCAGTTTGTTCCACGCATGCAATGGATTTTTGTTCTCCTTGGCATTGTCGATGGCCTTCTGCCAGCGACCGCTTGGCTTGCCCAACAGCTCAGTTAGCCTGGTTGTTTCGGCCAGCCACTGCTCGGCGAGCGCGGCTCGGATCTTCGGCTTTAGCCTGCCCAAGGCGACCTTGTTGGTTTCCTGCCGGGCAGGGGTGTCGACATTGACAGTTGCCGGCCGGCAACTGGTCATGATGCCGTATAGGGCGTAGTAGTCCTGCTGGCTGATGGGATCAAACTTGTGGTTGTGACAACGTGTGCACGAAACGGTGATACCCAGGAAAGCCTTGGTGGTGACATCGATCTGATTCTCCGTGGTGCGCGTGAGTTCCTCAAGTGCATCAGTCGGGGCGAAGCCCTGCAGCACAAAGCGGTAATGCGCCGGGCCAATGGCCGACTCGTTAAGGCCAAGTTTCTCGTTGAGCCGCGGCTTGGCCAGCAGATCACCGGCGATGTGCTCGCGTAGCAGTTGATTATACGGGACATCAGCATTCAGCGCGCGGATGAGATAGTTACGGTACTGGTTGGCGTGCGGGATGCGCGGATCACCCTCGCTCCCAAGCGACTCGGCGTAGCGCACCCAGTCCATCCAATGCCTCGCCCAGCGCTCGCCAAAGTGCGGCGAGGTAATCAACCGCTCAACAGCCGCCGCAATGGCGGCCCGGCGATTGCGTCCTGCCGCCTGCACAAACGACGCGCTTTCCTCCGGAGTGGGTGGAAGGCCGGTCAATACGAATGACAAACGGCGAATTAGCACCTGCGATTCGGCATCGACCGCTGGAGAGAATCCCCCGTCCTCCCACGCAGCCTGAATAAATTTGTCGATATCGGTCTGCGCCCAATCGCCCTTCACACTCGGAGGCGCAGGAGAACGGATCGGCCGAAAACTCCACCACTGCTTGCGCTGCCCACGGATGGACTCCCATGAAGTGATCTTTGCAATGTCCTCCCTGCTGGGCTGCTTGGCACGCGGATCGGGCGCACCCATCGCGATCCATTTCTCGAAATTGGCGATCACCTCTGACGACAATTTTGGACCATCCTTGGGCATTTTAATCTCCTTGTTCTTGTGCCGGATTGCGCGAAGCAACAGGCTCTCGCCCGGCTTGCTGGCAACAATCACCGGTCCGCTCTCACCGCCCCTGGCAAAGCCGCCCCGCCAATCCAACGCCAGACCGCCCTTGGTCTTGTCGCCGCTGTTATGACACTCGTAACAACGTTCAGCCAGCACCGGCCGGATGTGTTTCTCAAAAAATGCCACCGACTCAGCCGATGGCACAGCCACCGCCGAGGTTGTCATGACTCCGACGCAAAGTACGCCGATGTTGAAGAAGTGTGCCATCGCTGCGAATTAAATGTCAGTCTGGAAAAATGCGCAACCGCAAATTGCCCCACCCCGGTTACTCGGTGGCCCGGAGGTGCGCTTGATCAAGCCGCCTCATTGCAGGGCCGCCTCGACGGCTTGCATCATCGGTCGATGGGCATCGGGACGCACCCAAAGCCAGTCGTGCGAGGCGTTGAATCCTTCGCCCGTAATTTGCCGAGTCGGGATGTAACCGGGCGCGCACTCGCCGTAGCCAAGCATCATCAGGAACAAATCGGGCTGTAACTTTTGCGCCTGAAGCGAGTAGCCGACAAACGTTTCCCCCGGCATCAACACCACTCGCGCCGCACCAAGATCGAGCACCGGCACATCCAGCACATGGCCAGCCTTGACACGCTTGTGCCAACTCAACCCAAGCGCCGCCTTGACGCGCTCGAACGGGGAACTGCCCGGCGCAGTCAACTTGCGCTCGAGATCCTCCGGCTTGAAGCCGTCCCCCACTCGCGCCTCCAGTCGCAGTGGCACAGACCTCCAGTCCGCCTGCGTCAGCAGGATGCGATGAGTGTCAATCCAGGCGGATTCCATCGCCTCAACCAGTCGCCCGGTCAGGCTCACCCGACTGGTCGGCGAACCGTCGTTGTATTTGCCGGCGGTCACGTCGCCCGCACAACCCGACGCGTAAACAGCGTGCACGTCAGGGTGCGCCCTTTGCCAGCGTGCCCGTGCCAAGCCGACAAAGTCGCTCGAGACCTCGCCGCCGCCGTAGTACGACATCGGATGCGTGGCGTAGCTCATCAGCGCTGCCACCGGCCGGTCTCCAGACCAAAAACTGAGCGTCCGCAGCCAGGGATCAATCTCGCCGGCGGGAAAGTTCCGATACGCCAGGTTGCCACCACCGTTACTGCCCCGGCCAAAATGAATACGTCCGTCCGATTCCACAAACCGACGGTTCGACGCGATACGCTCCACCTTCGCGCGGCCCATCCCGAAATGAGTGACTTGCACCGCGTTTTTCAAACCGGCCCGGAGCGATTCGGCGGTTTTTTGTACCATCGCCTCATGGTACTCCAAGTCAATCAACTGCACCCCGGCACCCCGGGCCTGCAGG
>MPMD02164857.1_pt1 | contig 32805 bp, 35 predicted proteins | sample 1617291 | NCBI WGS metagenome assembly MPMD02 (sample SAMN05944810, study PRJNA350692) | marine metagenome | biome: marine; feature: ODZ; material: water; isolation source: 120 m water sample filtered on 30 um supor filter | place: Pacific Ocean | collected 2012-04-09 | depth 120m m | reverse complement strand
TGCAGCAGTCATGTAGATAGAACGTTGGTTTGCAGCAATAAACTTCATACCATCATTCTTCATTTTCTCCCACTTCTCTTTTGCTTTATCAGTTTTCTTTTTATCAATCTCTTTGTCAATTAATGATGAATAATATTTTGCAAAATCAGTAACTACTTTATTAGCAGACGGGATTGTATTACCACTACGGATATAAGTATTGAAGAACTGTTTAAAGATTACATTGAAAGCATAACGATCAGATCCTTTCATAACATCTAAAAACTTAGATGCTTGTCTTAAAGATCCTTCTGCTTGATTAACAGAAGATTTAAACTTTTGCAATTCTGATACCGTAAAATTTGCACTACCACTTGTATCTGTAAAGTCTGAAGAGAATACTGCAATATCAGAATTACCTTGATATGGAGAAACATTTACACCAAATCCAGCAGACATATCTGGTAGAGATGACCCAGTATAATGAGTATGGAATACAATACCAATCTTAGATGCATTGACACGTTTACCAAGATCAGTATCTAATGGAATAGCATATGTAATAGTATTTGGTTGAAAGACAACACATTGTTTACCACCAACTGATGTTACCTTTTTAGTATTATCAGTAAATAAAAGATCTCCTTGAATAACTCCTTGAATTCCCAATTTCATAAAGTATGATAAACACTCTTTTAAGACATGGTTCAATCCACTGGTAGGATAATAATGATCTATTATATTAAAGTTATAACATACTTTAGGAGAAGTCTTTGCAAATACAGATTTATTACCAACAAAAAACATACCAGTAGTAGGATCTATACCACATATAATAGCAGGAGCTCCATCCCATTTTGTAGTTATCTTCATATTAAAAGAATCTCCTTGTGAAAGCATCTTACCAAGAGACCTAAGAAAAGCAATAGATGACTTTCCACCTTCACTTCCATTGTTTAGGATGTCATCTTCTAAATGTTCTAAGTGAGTATTCTTTGCCATTACATTATCTTTAAGTGAAAACCGCCTTGGAAAATTGTTTTCCCTGTTTTTGTACTACCTCTAAGAGTCACAACATCCTCATCAGACATACCTAAAACGTTTTGTCTATCTCTAACTTGTTTTGCAGTTAATCCAGCACCAACACCACCAGAGCCAGCAGCTTTATATATATTCTCCATAACAATATCTCTAGATAACTTATTCTTTACTTTATCAACTGCAACAGCTAATTCAGAAGCACCAGTTTTAGTACCAATTGCCATTGCTTGTCGAGCATACTTATCAGTAAACCTATTTAAATTATCAATATTAGGATGTATTTTTTTAACTAATTCTTGTAAATATGGTATTAATACTTCCTCTTCATTTATTTTTCTTGCATAAGTACTAACTCCAAGCCAATTTTTAGATCCATCATCAGGAAAATATTGTTTTAAATTTTTAAACTCCTTACGTATACTTTCTATTTCCTTTATACCAGTATCATCAGTTTCTTTAATCAAAAATTCCTGTAAAGATTTACCAATCTTACCATGTCTTGCACTTGATCCAAATTCTAATTCAAGAGCAAATCCAGCACCAGCAGTCTTATATTTAGCTACCATTTCTTTAGTTTCAATTATTTGTTTACCCTTATATGTTTTAACTTTAAAATGTAATTGAGAATCTTGATTAGTCATCCCAATAACACCCTTAGTATATTCAACAATCTGTCTTATACCATCATTTTTATTCACTTCATAGATATTAGGATTAGAAGTCTTCTTTAAAGAAACTGGATATACAAGTTTTTCCTTATACAATTTACAAAGCTCTACATTAACCTTATTCATATAACTTACTTTATAATCATCTCCCTTCATTGAAGATGTCTTCTTAGCTTTATTATTTAAAACTTTCAATCTTGCTATACCAGCTTTATTATAAATCCAAAAATCTGCTGGATTCCATTTGTCTTCACCTATTTTTTTATCAAGTACAGCATAATCTTTCATACTTTGTGCCAATAATCTATAAGTAAAATATGGATTAAAGTAATCTGGTATTGCAGATGGTCTTGCTAAGTAATATGAGTTTCCTACATGAGTAAACTTAGTGTGGAATTTTTTAACTTGAGCTATTAATATATCATGCCATCCTTCACTAACTAAAAAATCTCTCATCTTATGAATCTGGCTATTCATCTCTTTAACATCACGAAACTGATAATTTAACATACCAGATAAACCACCAAATGTTTTACAAAGACCTATAAAATCTTGTGTCTTTTTAACACCAACCCAAACTTCTGGATCATACTCATCTAATTTATCATTAACCAACATAGCATAGTAAAAACAAAATCCTACCTCACTTAATACTTCTGTAGCTTTACCACCAAAAGAAACACCACCAACTCCTTTTCCACCGAATTCACCTGTTTTAGTTAACTTTCCAAATGACTCTTCCTTACTACCAGCAACAACATTTAATTTTCTACCTATATCAGGTTTAGAATCAAATATAGCTTTTAAACTAACGCTGTCACTTGGTAAATACACTGTCTTACCAATTAAAACTTTATCTATTTTAGCTGAAGTACCATCCTCAAAAATAAAATTCTCACCATTAGAAAATTTATCTATAAAAAGATCTATCCTTTTAGGATCTGTTATAAGTTTTCCGTAAGTAAGACTTGACATTGAGTATATTATACCTTACTTCTTATTTATCCTTTTTTCTTACAGCCTTCAATAAAGCTTTAGGGTGTATCGACACCCCAAGCAAAGTTTCTCTCATAGCTTTCAACATCTGTTGATCATATATCTCCTTTTCGTCGGTTCTCTGACCGAAAGACTTCAAACGTACCTTCTGGATAGCGCGCCGACAGTTTGTTAACATTTCGGATAACGATGTCATCAAGTGAAACTCCAAGGGCCATACATGCTTGTGCAATATACCACATGACATCTCCAAGCTCGACAATCATATGTTCGCGATTTGATTCATTATAGGGTTTACCCTGGAAACAAACCTTCTTAACAATCTCAGTAAACTCACCACCTTCAGCACTAATACCAACAGCAGCAGTTAACAAACGTTGGATATCAACACCCTCATCCTCAAGTTCACCAATGCGTGAAATAAAACTATCTGTGTAACGAGACGCATCAGAAGTCACCTCATTTACAAACTCAAAATAACGAGAATAATCTACATTAACTTTCGGTTCTGCAACAGGAACATTTTCTAGTGCATCACCAGTATCTGGATCAAAGAGATCAACAACTTTACTCATACCTTAAAACCATCAAAACTACGGAACTTTTTATCTAAGCGGTCAGTGTGATCATTTTCCTGACCCGAATCAACAATGTTCTGTTGAGCACTGTCTTCAACATCATACAACTTCATCTTCGATCTGTCAATACCAATAACGAATCTTTTGTTAAAATTGTTATCATTGTATCGATTCTTCAATTGCTTGACCATGATCTGATTCATATCTTCCAGTTCTTCTGTAGAGATCAATGCAAACATAAGGTCAGCAGTAGCAGGAAGACCGAAAGATTCACTGGTATCGGTAAGTTCAACATCAGAACTACCATATCCAGCACGAGTTGTTTGTGTAGCAGAAACAATTGGTACGTTGTACTCTACAGCGAGACCACGAATTTCTTCTGCGATTGCTTTAATAAAGGTATATGAGTTGACAATACCACCTTTAAATCTACTAGAGGAACAGATATTGAGATAATCAATAAAGATAATATCTGGAGCAAATCCCTTCTTCAATCCAAGTTCATTCAACAAACTCTTGAAATGACCTGAATGTGCAGACGCCGTAGGATACTCTTTGATAATAAGTGTACCTTGCGTCTTCTTCAATACCTTCTGAACTTTTGTGTCATACATTGGTTTGGGTAGATCAACCAAACTTCTAATATCTATATTGAAAAGATTTGCATCAATACGTTCTGCAATTCTTTCCTCCGCCATCTCTAGAGTAATGTACAGTACATTTTTACCATCCAACAAACAACTAGCAGCTTGGTGACACATAAACAGTGACTTACCAACACCAGTTCCTGCAAGTGCAATGTTCAATGTTTTACGAGGAAGTCCACCCTTTGTAATTTTATTGAACATCTGTAGATCGAATTCGATCTTATCTTCTTTGTGATGATAGAATTCATATCGAGCATCTGCATCACCAAAGTAATCGTGACCGACATGATCATCGAACGATATACTTAGAGCTTCAGAAAGAATAGATGGAATTGCATCACGACTCTTTGTCTTATCATTACCATCAGCAATCTTCACAGATTCCATCAAGGCAAGATAGATTGCACGTTCTTTACACCACTTCTCAGTGGTATCAATTAACCATTCTTGTTCTAGTTTTTCTTCGCGAAAAATATTCAGAACTTCAATACATTCTTTAAAGATATCTTCCGAGATATCTTTTTTGTTCTCAATCTCAATGGAGAGAACAGATTTAGTCGGAAGAGTTCCATACATTGTGATGTAAGAATTAATCTCATGGAATATAATCTTCTCTGAGAATACATCGAAGTATGTATCTTGAATGAAAGGAATAACCTTTCTCATATAGTCTTCATTGTAAATCAGATTAGAAAGAATCTTATGTTCAATCCGGTCGATCATTCACCATCACCTTCAAACGAACCATAACTATACTCCTTAGAAGCGCATTCGTCAAGTGCCTGCATTATCTCTGGCGTGAAATATTTTTCTGGATCTGCTAAAACAGTCTTTGCATATGTTTTAATACCATTGATTTCATAGCGTCCACCAGATTTAGTGAATACACCATACTTCTCACCCAGTTCTAGAAGTCCATAATATTTGTCAAGACCACGATGATCATAGAACAAACGAGTTTGAACAATAGAATTCTCTTTTGTGAAACGAGACTTGAATGACTTACACTTCACAATATTACCCACAACATCCGTACCATCCTTCTCCTTGGACTTAGACAAATAGATGATGGTAGAGGCAGCATATTTGAGTCCAGAACCCCCTCCCATCTCCTTCATAGGGACGTAGGCGCCCACCACGTCATAGGTGTGGTTAGTGACGATCAGAGGGATACCAGCGGTCCCTAGCTTAAGTGTGAGAAGACGGAAGATGGACTTAGTGATCTGTGCCCTAGTCATATCCCTGATCTCTTTACCAGCGGCCGCATCCTCCAGTTCTTTGGTAGTAGAAAGCATACCGAGACTGTCCAAAACAAACATCAATGGTGGACGATCTTCTTTTTTAGTTTTCATGTACTCATCAACAACCTTAATCGATTGAGTACGAAACTCCTGAACAGTAGTGACAGGAACCAAACCAATGCGAGAGGTATCAATATCCCTCTCTTTCATCATAGATCTAGTTACAGCAGATTCAGACTCAAAGTAAATTACTTCGCCAGTCGGATTCTGTTCCAGAAAATATCGCACCATTGATAGTGCAAAGAATGTTTTACCCGTGCTTGATTCTCCAGCAAGAGCAGTGATTTTATTTCCTGGAAGTCCACCATAGATACTACCACTCAATAGGGCGTTGAATATGTAAGAACCAGTGTCAATAAACTGGTCGCAGTCAGCACCAACAACACCGTCCTCAACAACTCCAGCATACTCATTATCCAACTCTTTAATTACAGATTTAAGAAAACTCATAAAATACTCCTTGTTAAAATTATTCTACCATCAAACGAAGAAAGATTCAAGACTTCCACGTCTCTCAACTTGCCATCCGATGGTTTCTACTACGTTCTTCAATGGTTCGACAAAACTTTTTTCAAATTGTCTGTCATAATCAATATACTTATCTAGGTTCAACTCTTTAGGTAGAGTTTGTAAATAAGCAATGATATTCTCACCAATTGGATTTGGAGTCTTCAAGTATACAAACTTGATTTTCTCTCCCTCCTGAATCAGTGGATATTTATTCTGCAATTTCTTCTTAGAAATAAAGTGATTATACAGAATAGCACCACGCACTTGAATGGGTGTACCTTTCTTGTACAAATCAGCAGAACTCCGGTATTTGTCTAGACCATTACATCCTCTGGGAAATGAAATGTTTTCAACACCTTGTTCTCTAGATTCTTTACGAACATCATCAATGAATGAAATTAGATCATCATTAGTATTGTTAATGATGATAGTAAATGCTTTCTTCAATTTATCTCTGAAGAATGCAGGAGTTGAAGATCTTGCAGTCTCCAATCCCATGATCTTCAGTTTAGGTTTCTCATAACGAACACCCTCACTGTCCCACACATTCAAAATGTATCTCTTCTTAGCAGTCCAGATTCCACGGTCAGCAATGTTCTCCCGTTTCATCTGCATCTTTTGATCGTATGCGTTTACTTTCTCGGCCAGCGTTTGGTAAGAACTTTCAATATACTTTTCAAGTTCCAACTGACAGATCTTGTCAAGGAACGTAACAATCTTATCATTAGAAGCCTTTCTCCCACCGTATATAGTTTCGACCACAGGACCCATATTAAGATAGATACTATCAGTATCAGAAGCAATAACATAATCTTCCCCATCCGTTTTTAACAGTTTATTTAAATAACTATTCATCTTAGTTTCAATCCATCGGATAGAAACCTGACCAGACAAAGTGATCGCTTCTGCATTTGCAATTCGGAAATACCTGAAGTATTCATTACCAATAGCACCATAAGCAGAGTTCAAAGAAATCTTCTTTGCCATCTGGATATTGTTACACCGTGAAATCTCTTTAGAGAGATCTGTTGATGGTGTATTTTCATATGCTTGTTTTGCAATAAGCATTTTCTTTTTAAAGATGACACGATCATCATACATCTTCTGCATCAGTTTAGGAAGAAATCCCTGAAAGTCTTTCCTGTACTGAGCACCATTTGCACATAAAGAATACTTCTCATTACATACAACTGGTTCACTCAAGATTTTATCCACAGTAACTGTAGGATGTTTTTCATCTACCAAAGTTTCTGGTGAGATGTTGTATTGCATAATAAGGTGAGGATAGAGAGAGTTAAGGTCAAAACTTACAACCCAGTCATACATACCGGGAATAGGTTCTTTGACATATGCACCAGCGTATGCAGAATCTTTCTTATGTATAATCTTTGGCGGGACAACAATATTGTCTTTCTTTAGATAATTAAAGATAATATTGTCCCAAGTTTTGACCTGTGAATATACGTCTTCATAGTTTTCCTTTGCGTCATATGCCATCGTCAGACACAACTCAATCAGTTTCATCTTGTCTTCCATACGGTCAACAAGTTCTACGTCAAGAATGTTGTAATCAATAAACTTTTGCCAGTTGTTTGTGTAAAATGCTTTGAAGTTCTCAAACTCACTGTGATCTAGTTTTTGTTGACCCAGTTCAATAAACGCGATATGATCAAGTCTATAGGATTCTTGGTTTGTATAAGTGAACTTCTTATATAGATCAAGATAATCAAGACAAGAAACTCCACCAAGATCGTAAGCAATATTTTTTCTTCCGTGGATGAAAAACTCTCTATAATTAATAAGATTCCATGGGGAAAGAGAACGCATATGTTTCTCGGAGAAAACACGTTCTAACCGCCGACAAATGTATGGGATGTCATATAGATAGACATTCCAACCAGTAACAACATCAGGAGTATTTTGAACCCAGTGATTGAGAAATTTGTCTAGAAGATCTTTCTCATCATAACAATATATAAATTCAACATCGTCACGATTATTATCGTACTCTCTCGTACCCCAAACAATAAGCTTTTTACTATTTAAATCCTTGATGGTTATACAAAGAATAGATTCTGAAGCACTTTCTACATCTGGGAATCCATTCTCACACTCAACCTCAATGTCAAGTGTGATGATGTTCATCACCGACATATCAAATTTGATTTCTTCCTGTGGAAATTTATCAGCAATATACTGATAGAGAAATCTTTCATAACCACAGATCTCAAAATTATCAACTTCAGAATACTTCTTAATAAAATCTCTGGCCTCCCTCGGGTTCGAGAAAGTGATAGGTTTAACAAATTTATCATCCAGCGTTTTAAACTTGCTTTCCTTTGGGGATGGTACAAAAAGGACAGGGTTAATCTTGTCCCTAAACATCATACGGGCCCCATGTTGATAACCACGATAGAGAATTTGATCTCCTACAAGTTGAACGTTGGTGTAAAAATTCATGAATTAATAGACTTCTTATAAAGAGTTTCTACTTCGTCAGATGGAGTGGATATTGTTATGATACGATTTGAAAAGATCAAAGTATCAGTTTCATCAGTATACAAAGGCCACTTCCTGAATGTTATTGTACCATCAATGTCAATAATCTCCCTACAGTTCTTTAAAAAACATGAAGGTTCTTCATCCAATTCTTCCACGTCAGCTACAACAATTGTATCATTAATCAGTTCAATTACATGTAGGTTCATAAGGGCTCCTAGTTTCAGCTATTCTACCACAAAAAAAGAGGGGCGTCAACTGGATTTTGCCAGTTGTACCCCTACGGCGACGATATTCAATTCTGTTTATTCAATATCATACATTTTCAACTTTTGATGATCGGGAATAATTCTTTTCAGATCAACAATCAACATACCATTCTCAAATCTAACTTCTCCAACTTCAACATCATCGGATAAGTTAAAACCTCTAGCGAAGGTGCGAGTTGCAACGCCACGGTGCATGTACTCCACGTCATCAGCTTCCTTCGCAGACTTGGACTTGATGATCAACACATTGGATTCTGTAGTGACTTCAATGTCATCCCGTGACCACCCAGCCAGTGCTAGTTCGATACGCCAATTGACGTTCGATTCTTTTACAATATTATATGGAGGATATGAACCACCAGGATTATCCATACCATATGAATGTAACCTGTGGAAAACATCATCAAGTCCGACACTGTATTTTCCCACAGCATCAAGAATTTTGCCCATGTCACTGGACGTGTAACGTGTAAGTCCCGTCATTTTATGCTCCTTTAAAGCGAGTTTTTTTGTGTGATCCCCGAAGGCAATCAAATTTATTTATAAAAAACATAAAAAATGGTACGATGTGAAACCCGTACCATAGTATGGTATTTTCCGAATGGAGTGTGCCGTACGAAGGACACATAATTATTTATACTTGACTAAATAGTATATAAGGTCTATAATAGACCTGTCGTTCATCCGACGTTGAGTCGGACGCAAGTAAGTCGCGCAACGGAGCGTTGATCCTATGTTACTACCTTTGATGCTGTTCGCAGCACAACCACAACTGTCTTGTCAAGACTATGACTGGTTAGCAAAAGGAGTTTATAAGTCAGAACTTCTTAGTTCTTCTGAGAAGTTGGAATTTATTTCTCTGTTTATTAAAGGAACCGATCCGGTTTGCTTTAGAGTTGGAACAAAGGACGCAAACGACTGAAGGAACGGGGATTAAACCACCCTAACTTCAGGAGTCAACTCATGAACACACTTAATTTGATCAAGAGGCAGATCAATAAAGCATCTGCAATACACGACGCACAGATTCATCACACTACATATCGTGGTGTTGAATATGATACTAGTTGTGTAGGACTGAAAGAGACTCACGGTACATTCTGCTATCGTGGTAAACTTTACACTAAGTGATTAACTTACTTAACGGAGAGGATTAAAACCCTCTCTTTTTTTGTACTTGTGTAACATTGAAATAAATGTTAGTGAACTATTATAAAGTATAATAAATAATATAGAATTAGGAAACTGAACATGAAATAAAAGTTTTCTATATTATTCGATACCTGTATGAGGATTGAGTTATGCATAACCTTCTATCTCGCTCTCAATTAGATGAGTGGAGACATCTTGAAAAAACTGCGAATGATATTGAATTACAATCACAGCTAGAAACAGAAAATGATAGATTAAACGATTACTACGAGTGTCTAATAGAATGCGATGCTCTAAGCCAACACGCAAGCAAAAAAATATGTAGAGAAATTCTAATGTAGCACCAGGAGAGGGAAACCTCTCCTTTTTTTATAGATAATAAAATGAACTCTAATTATGGAAAAAACAAGATTAAAAAATATTCACAAGCACCTAAAAAAAATCCTTGACGAATTAGAATCTGAGATCTATTCCGACAAGGATTCGTATTTAAAAAACAAAAGTAAAATTACTTTAATGGAAGATAACGACGGTTATACCGATTAAGGATTAACCATCTTCTTTTTGCCAATATTATATTTACTTTCAAGAGTCCAATCTCCTTTGTCTTTGTAAGAAAGAACTTTAATTTGACTTAGAGGAGCACAATCTTCAATTGCAGAAGGATCAACAACACTCACAAGTCCCCAATCAGACAGTAGTTGTGAGATACGATTTCTACGTTGGATATCATTCACAAAAAGATTTGCTTTCTTACCATCAAGGGCAAACAATTCTTTGAAGTGAACAATATAATACTTACCTTGCTTATGAAGGATGTGACAAGACTGATAAATCTTTTTCTCTTTACGGGATGCTACACCAATACGAGTAAGGGTTTCACGAACCTTTAAAAAATCATCTGGTTCTTTTAAGATGACTTCAATCATCGTTTCTGGTGACCAATTATACTCTAGAACTTCACTCATGTTTTCCTCCAGTATTCATCCTTTGTTTGATAAATTCAAGTTGTTCTTCCGATAAAAGTTTTAAGGCACTTCTAGATTTCTCGTCGTTGTAGTGATAATACTTCTTAACAAGTTCTAGAGTGTCAATTTTTTCTTTCCTTAACCAAGGAGAGAAACGCTTTTTCGGTCTCACAATATTTATAAAAAAATCATATTGCATCTTCTTAGGAAGATCCGAATGAATATTCATTTCATTTGCGATAAGAACTGTGTCCATAAATCCAGACAAGCACTTATTGATAATGAATGGGGGATACTCTTTCTCTGTACCATAATCTTCATCAATTATATTAATTTTTGATTGATTAATCGAGTTCAGCCAGTCTTTAAGTTCCATAATTTAAGTATCAATCCAGCAATAATAAGGAGTGGAATCTATTGTATCATAGATATTTTTGTGATTGAGCAAAGCTCTCCGGTAGGGACCAAACTTAATTCCTCTACCCCAACCAAGATAGGAACCAAACAATTCTTTCTTAGTAATCTGACCTTTCATTTTAATAATAGAAATAAGTCTTTCGGTTACATCAGATTGAACATATTTTTGACAACTAATCATGTCATCAATATATTCACTCATCTTTAAAATCTCGTTTTTATATACAAGATTCTCTTTTAAATAAGTCTGAGATTTTACAGACATCTCATTACGATATACATTATCATCAAGATAGATATCTAACAACCTAACAGCTTCAGAATTTTTAGTAAAGAAATCTGCAGTTGGATTTAATTCTTGATAATAATCAGCATCATACATAATGTACGGACAACCATTCATAATACCATCTGTAGTCGAAACACTCCATCCGCCATAAACTTGTTTAGGTGAAAATCCAACACGACACTGTTGTAATTTTTTATAATATCGTTGCTTATTAAACTTCTCAGTAGTAATCCAAGATTTATCCGATTTCTCTAACAATGGAACCCAAACAGTGAAGTCATCTCTAAGGTCTCTCAGATCCTCTAGAACCTTCATAAAGTTATTGAAATCTTTATAGGTATCTGGACGATGATTAAAAACGATTAATTTATCAGTATTTTTATTTGGTTCTACAATATCAGATTCTTTAACACCCAAATGATGTGGGACAAGAATATCATCAAGTTTAGAAATAGTTCCTTTGTTGAATACTTCAGAAGCTTGATTTAATACAAGATTTTTTTGACTCTGTGTATTTAGATAACAACGTTGCATCTCAAGTAATCCAAGAATGTTTTGATTAAAACTTGGTTGACTCCATGCAACAACCTCTTTCAAGTCAAACCAATGACAGTATCCAAAGTAAGAAGGACTGTGATGAGTTACATTGCTGATAGTATTTTTAACAGCATGTGTATGCTCAGGGAGATGAGAGAACACCAGATCAATATCAAGATCATGATTGATCAATTTTCTAAAATGTTCTACATCAAAATGTGAACGCATCGTAGGAGGATACGTTGGGAACTTCATAATAAACTGTTTAATATTATGAAAATTCAGCATCTCCAAAAACTCTGGAAGAACCAGATAAAAAAACAAGTCACTACGAATCTTGTTCAATTCAGCAATCATGTTTGTGATCACTTGAATACAACTATCCTTAGTCAGATCTTTAGAGAACGTGATGTTAGGATAAACAAGAATGCGTATTGTTTTTTCAAATTTTTGTTCTGTTAAAAATTTGGTAAGAGTCATCTTATTATATCAATAGAGTCCATATCATTAATATCCCAAATTTCTAATTTCGATCTGAGTCTTCCATCTTGTTTGAGGTTTTCGTACCTTTTAGAAGCCTTCTTTCTCCACCAAGCCACAATCGAATCAAAAGAGAACCTATCGTAGTTCTCAGCCTTAATAAGCGTATCTGTGTTTCCCAAAATAACTTCTCTAGAATTCTCGAAACCATAAGTAGACATATAAAATCTTTTTTGAGTAGTTACATCCTGCCTAGACTTAATAAATTTAATAAACTCAGTATACTTTACTGGGTGATGTTCCTTAAGAGAATTCTTAATAATAGAAATCATCTTAGTTTGTATCTTAAGCTTTCGACTAGATGCACCTCTATGGATTAATTGTTCACCATCATTCCTTTCAATAAACCATTTATTTAGATTATGATATATGGAATCTGGTAGAGTTAAAAGAAACTTAGATTCTGTATCACCTCTATAACGAATATAAGGTTTTAATCCATCGTACTGACTAGTACCTTTGATGTTACCATACAATGAAGTAGTTTCAAATAAACACATCTCAGTATTATACTTATTATTTAACATCTCTCTTACTTCATGACAAGAACATATCAATGAAAGTAACTTACCACCAAGATAATTAAATCCAAATGGTTGAACAGGAACAATAATAAAACCCATAATGGCTCTCTTATTGAATATAGTAAGATCAGGGACCCCTCCAAGCCACTGATTACGTGGTTTTGAATTAATGATAGGTGAACCCAGTTTAATGAACCCTACAACCTTTCCTGTGGTCGTTTCCTGAACCATTAACTTCATCTGTTTGCCAGGTGCATCTTCATATGTAAATGAAGCTACCAACTCCAATAAAGTATTAAATGTAGAATGTTCTGGTTGAACTATCTTAAAATTCATCTCTTCAGGATGAACAGAGAAATCCTGAAATAGTTCATCTTCATGAGAAAAACCAAAAAGCGTTGGAGGAATTTCCTTTAAACGCTCAATCTTTTTCATACGAAAATAATCATCAATACGGTTTATACCACCATAAGCGTCATGAATCTTACTGACAGCATATAATGTATCTTCTGGAGAGAGAATCATTTAAAATTACAGTCACACATTAGTTCGGTCATACATGCAAGAGTGTTAATCTCTGGATCAACAGCAAATGCAGATTGATATTGATATTTAGCAAAAATCAAAACAGCTTGTGGGATTGATGCAGGTTCCAAAGTAGTATACATCGAATCATAAACTTTACGATACACTGCACTCTGATCATTGTCAAGGTTTTCCACAACCCACTTTCGGACTTTGCTGAAATTTTTGTCTTTCATATTACCAACAAGATCTTTCAGATTAACTTCAGAAACTGTAGTCAGAATTCCAGTGTCAATCTTTCCAATAGAAGAATATCTTTGCAGTTCATTAAGAACACGTCTCCAGTCGGGAAAATATTTCTTAATTACTTCTGCGACAACCTTTGGATCATATTCAACACCTTCCTCCTCAAGAATAGTCCTGATACGCTGGAAGAAGGATCCAGCAATAGACAACTTGTCCTTTCCGTTGATGGCAAAGTCAATGACTGCACATCGGGAATGGAGAGGTTCGATGATTTTGTTTTTGTAGTTACAGGTGAAGATGAATCTACAGTTGTTATGATACGCCTCAATATTTGCCCGTAGGAGGAGTTGTACATCATTGGTTGTGTTATCTGCTTCATCAATGATGATAACTTTTGGTTTTCCATTTGCTTGAAGTGATACGGTCGTCGCAAAATTCTTTGCTTGATTCCGTACTGTATCCAGAAATCGTCCTTCATCAGATCCATTAATTACGTAAAAATCAACACCAAGTTCATTACAAAGAGCTTTTGCAACCGTGGTTTTACCAATACCAGGAGGCCCAGAGAGGAGAAGATTAGGAACCTCTCCCTTCTCAACAAAACTAGTTAACGTAGTTTTGATACTATCTGGTAGAATACAATCTTCAATTTTGTTGGGTCGATACTTTTCAACCCAAATAAAATTACTCATAATCAATTAAATGTAGAGTCAGGTTCTAGTGCAATCAAATACGACAGATTCCATTTGTCATGGGTGAACTGTGAAATGTTAGCAGTAGATACCTGTACATTATACACCCCAGGAAGAATTTTAAGGTTCTCTACTTTGAAATTGAAACAAAATTCATTAGTAGTTTCACCGACTTTGACAGAAAAATTATTAGAAGTGTCATTGTTCTTTGTGCGAACCACAAGATTCATATCACCTTTCTTACCAACCAAAGAAAGGTCGGGAAGTTGGTATACACTTGCTGCACGAAGAAGAGAAGACAAAACTTCATCAGTCAAAGTAAACTCCACATCAATAGTTGGAAGTTCAATATCTTTTTCGGGTGGAGCAGTAATTACACTTGGATCTGAAAAGAAATACTTGACCCTAGACTTTCCACTACGAATAGAAAGATAAGAAGGATTACCAAAATCAAAATCAGGATCCTTAAATAGAGAGAGACCACCCAGAAATTCATTTAGATCATAGACAGCAAAATCATTGCCAAAGGATTCTGGACATTCAAATTTAGCGAGGATATTTTTTGCGGGAGAGATAGTTCTCAGAATATTTCCTTGCTTCACAACCAAAGAAGAATTGATTGTGGAAAAGTTTTTGAGAATATTCAAAGTTTCAACAGAAATTTTCATAATTATTGTGGGTAAGGTTCAGTAACAGTAGATTTATCAGAGAAGTGAAGAAGGAGGAGACCGTAATGAAGGATCTTAATTATATCACGGCGAGCAGTTCCTTTCTTATCGTAACGAGAAGCGTATTTAAGGATATTACTTCGGCAGAATGCTTCAGCATCACCACACGATTCAATTAAGTCCAACGTTTGGATCTTGTCATTACCAGCAGAGTAATGTTGACCATAAGTTCCAGAAATGTAGTCGCGTAACTCCTGTAGGAGTTCTTCTTCATTGTATTTCCAAGCCATAGTTATTTCATAATTGTTAGAGGGATTCTTACCCTCTTGATTATACAAGGTATTTGTGTCTGTGTCAATTGATGTCTGGTGTTTCTTCAGTTTCATCGGTTTCGGGAGCAATAATTTTATCAAAAAGATCAAGGAATGATTGCTTGGTGTCATCATCAAATCGATTTAGACAAACACCAATCGCCTTAGTCTCATTACCAAAAATACTATATGCACGAATAATGTGTACCAGACGACGAGTAGAAATTACTTCATCGATACCACCTTCATTGAAGGTCTTACGGATGATGTCTGCCCATCCAACAAGAGCATCAATGAACTTATCATTCAGACAATCAAGTTCGCGACAATAGTTATTGAGGATCTTAGTCTCAATAGTACTGGTAGGATATTCCTGTTCAAATGTTACTGCAAACCTCTCAAGGAATGCTTCGTTGAGCACATTAGTTCCGATGAATCTTCCGTCATCCGAACCTTTACCTTTTGTATTAGCGGTTGCGAATACGTTGAAACCTTCTGAGGCTTTAACGTATTTGCCAATCTTCTTGAGGAAAACTCCTTTTCCTTCGAGAATAGATTGAAGGCAGAGAATTTTGTTACTTGCGAGGTCGATTTCATCAAGGAGCAACACAGCACCCCGTTGCAAGGCCTCAACAACTGGTCCATCATGCCAAACGGTTTCTCCGTTAACAAGACGGAAGCCACCAATAAGATCGTCTTCATCAGTTTCGATAGTAATGTTTACACGGATAAGTTCACGACCAAGTTGAGAACATACTTGTTCGACACCAAAAGTTTTACCATTACCAGAAAGACCAGTAATGAATGATGGATAGAAAATCTTAGACTTGATAATTTTTTTGATGTCATTAAAATTACCAAACGGAACATAGTTTTTATCCTTGTCTGGGATAAGACTAACAACATCAGCAACTACAGGAGTAGCAGACATGGTGTTATAAGTTTGTTCCAATTTTTCTTTTACAGTAAGGTTATATACTCCACGACCAACTTTATAATCTTTCAATCGATCACAAACAGTTGATAAAGAAACATCACTGGTTTCAGCATAATTAATTAGATTTTTACGGGTGACATTGGTTCCGTATTGGGAAACCAGGTCAGAAATCATCACGTCAGTGGAGGTCATTTTTAGTGGAGTTCCTTGGTTACTTGGCTATTATAGTACAGAGTTGGGAGACCGTCAAGCGATTTGATCAACGAATTTAGATAAGATTATCTTATTCATCATTTTGGTTTTCATATATTTCTTGAACTGTCGTCGGATTTTACCCTTAGAGTCATCATGAGATGCTTCAATTACAGCTTGACTTCCATTGAATTCAGAAGATGATGAAAGGACATATAGTTCATCATATCCAATAGAGTCAACTACAAAACATTTAGAAGTATTCCACAGTTTTTTGTAGTAATCATAATTATGATCTCCAGAACCAACGGCTGAACGAATGATGTTTTTAATATCATGAGATTGAGATAACCTAAAACCAACTACATTCGATCCAGTCATCCACTTATAATAACGAATTAAAGCAGAAGTAATATTCACACCACAATATTGCCATCCTACAGATTTATTAATATTCACATCACTATAACCAGTTGATGGATCTTTCAAACAAAGAACAAAATATTCTGAAGAAAATGCACAAGATTTTCTAGAGATATATTGTTCTTCACCCTCACCCCTAAAGACAGAATAAGCCATGTTGTTAGACTCACCATCAGTAAGGAATACTGTATTTACTCTATCGACACCAGTTTCTTTTTTAAACTTATTGAAAACATAAGTTGCTGCAAGAATAGTATCATTCAATGGAGTTCCACCAAGACCATAATTTCCATATGGAATTTCTGATCGTTTTTCGATAACATTCATGAGAATCCAAAGTCTGAAAAGTTGTTCATCGAATTCTGATTTTTTAATCTTATGATTAAACATTTCAATCAGACGGAATCGTTTACTTATAGCAATCTCATATTCTTTATCTGGTTGATAATAATTCCTATTGCAATCGTAAATACCTTGATCACTAAAAGCAAAAACCTGGAAAGGTATATTCACTTTTTTACAGAACATGATTAGATTGATCAACTGTTTGATCGTACCTGTCATATTATCTGCCATTGATCCAGACCAATCAATATACATGATTAGACCATGATTCTTACCATCAGGAACAACTGTATTCTTCCTGAAAATATCCTCAGACCATTTGTAAGAGAACAATTTATTTGTATTCAAAACACCTGTTTTTGAAACACCAGAACGATTATATTCATCTGCTTGTTTCTTCATCTCAAATTCTTTTACCAGGAATGCAACTGATTTAGCAGTCTCCGCTTTAAAAGAATTAAAATTAGTTCTAAAATTGTCAATTACATTATAAATTGCACTATACTTTTCGTCAATATATTTGATGTTCTTATCCATGTTTTCTGAAAACTCAGAAACTGGTTCAATACGTTCAGACCAATCCAAGCTTGGAGGAATCATATAGATATGTTCTTTAGCAGAAGAATCTACAAAAGTTTTGGTATTCTTACTCCAAGCACCATCTGTATATGAAGTGTATTCATCATCCATATAATTTCCATCTCCCATTTCCCCATCGTCAGATTCACTTTCGTTCTCATGTTTGTCAGCTTTATCTAACATGTCTTCGGGAGTCATTTCATCAGACTCATCAAGCGGTGTTATATCAACTGAGATTTGATCCATACCGCCAAGTCCATCTTGTCGAGTATCAGAAATATCTACTGACTTAGATTCTTCTTTATCAGATTTACTTTCAATATACTCAAGAAGTTTTTTACAAATACTTATAACATCCTCAAAAGTTTCTGCGACTTTTATTATAGTAATAAACTGTTCTTCTTCTGCAGTAAACGGAATGATTGTATTTACATCATGAATACCAAGTTTAAAATATAGATTAATCTTATCAATGAAATTCATCGTAGAAAGATCTTCACCACCAATCTCAAAGAAGTCTTGCTTATTCAGTTCAGTATATCCACGGTAGAATGATTTTGCAATACCAGGATACTTCAATTTAATCTTACGTTCAATACGAGCATCCTCAACAACATTAAGAAATGATTGAGGTACTCCTTTTGTCACATACGTAGATGGAGTGTAAAGAGCGTGTCCTACTTCATGACCAACCAAAAGGTCATAAACATCATTTGAAATATTTTCCCACACTGGGAGTTGGAGAACCCTCGTCTCAATATTGAAAGAAGCAGTAGATACATTACTATGTTCAACTGTCAGGTTTTCTGTTGCTAGTAGTTTAGCAAGATTACTCTTGACTTGTGTGATGGACATAGTTGTCTTTGATCGATACAGCTAAGCTATCACGAAAGGGGGAGGGTGTCAACCCCCAATTCATATGGATTCCTTATCAATCCGAATAAACTCAAAATATCCCCACTCTGAGCCCCAGACATATTCGTCACTTTCTACTTCATAACCCCTATCATAAACCCTATAAGTGTCTTCACCGAGAAAGGTAGAATTCTTTACATAAGTTTGTTTTCCTTCTCTCTCTACCAAACAGTTACAACCTTCAACTTCACCAACAAATTGAGTACCATCGAATTTAAAAACAATATTACAATTGGGTATATATTTATCTTCCAACGTATAATTTTTCACAATAATCAAACCATCAGATTCTGTTATTACATTTTTAAATTTTCGATATATGTTATTAGTATACACTGTTTCTTGTTCACCATAAAAAGTATTGTCGCCCAAATACTTATGGGTTAAATTAACTTCCTTGAACATAAATGGGTGAGACAATGATTGTTTTCTATTGTTAAATGACCCAACATACCAATCTATAAATTTATCTATCATGATACTGTTACTCTACTAAAGTTTTTAACTTTGTCAAATTTCATAACTCTATCAAACTTGTCGAGAAGCACATCTCCTTTATGAGAGATGATGAAGATGTTTGTGTCGTCAGATACACCTCTAATAATTCTAAGAAATTCATCAGTGCCACCAACATCTAAAGATGAATCAAAAACTTCATCTAGAATAAGGAGATTTGTATTTGCAGAATTTTTAAGTTTAGCAATAGATCTCCAAGTAAACATTAGAGCAAGGTCGATTCTCATCTTTTCCCCTTCACTGAAAGAACTATAAGTAAAATCATCCCTATGTCTGGATTTAATACTTTCGTTAAACTCTTCGTCTAGTGTAAAGTTTACATAGAAATCAAGATCTTGAAGATACTTATTGATATGTTTATTCATGACAGGAAGATACTTCCTAATAATCATTGATTTAATACCACCATCCTTGAGCAACGAAGAAATTACATCATATTTTCCTTTAGTTTCTTTTAATTCACCAATAGATTTTTGTATAGATAATCCTAGATTTCCAATCTCAATAAGATTTTCTTTCTCGCCATCAATATCTAAGTTATCATTCTTTAATTCCTCAATCTCACTTTTAATATCTGAGATAATTTTTTGAGTTGTTTTGATAGCCTGTAATTTTGATTTGATATCCCAATTAATGTCAGACACCTCTCTATTCATTTCAGTTTGTTTTTTAACTAGTTTAGTTGATTTCTTAAGTTGATCCTTATACTGTTCAACTAGTTGGGTTGTGTCATGAATAATTTTAGAGGATTGGAGAATATGTTTCTTCTTAACGTCTGCAGTTATTGGTTGTGTACACTTTGGACAAACATCATTTTCAACAAAAAAGTTTTCTTCTTTCTCAGTCCTTATAATTAAGTTAGTATTAGTTGTAATCTCTTTCTCAATCGTTTTAATTTTTTTATCGATACCATCAAACTTAGTTACTTCTTCCAATAACTGAGTTGCATAATTATTAGCTTGTTCAATATCAGTATTCAATACTTCAATATCACCATCCAATTCTACAACTTTATCTTCTTTTTGAGTTATAGTTTTCTTTGCGGTTTTTTCTAAAGACTTGATATGGTTACTTTGCATATCTGCTTTTTCTTTCAGAAAAGCAATATCAGTCTCATAACTTTTAAGTTCTTCAGTAGAAGTTTTTACTTTGTCCTTTAGAATAACATTCATTGTAGAGAAGATACGAATGTCTAGAAGATCTTCAATGATCTCTCTACGTGATGCAGCTGGTAACTGCATGAAAGGAACAAATGTAGAAGACCCAAGTACAACAATCTGAGTGAATGATTTGTAGTTAAGTTTCAATACATATTGTTCAAACCATTTCTGTTGATCTACTGCAGACGATTGCTGATCTAATAAAATTCCATTCTTATGAATTTCAAAGATACCAGGTTTCATTCCACGACGAACTAACCACTCGGTAGTACCGATGGAGAATATAACTTCTACTACACAATCTTTTTCATTAATACTATTAATAAGTTGACTTTTATTTACCTTACGAAAAGACTTATTAAACAATGCAAATACAATCGCTTCAATGATAGTACTTTTACCAGCACCATTCTGACCTACAATCAACGTCGTGTTTGTAGAATCTAGACAGATTGTTATAGGATTGTTTCCCGTGGCGAGAAAGTTTTTATAAGTTATACTCTTAAATAAAATCATGAGAATCAAATTTTGGTGGGATTACAAAGTCATCTGGTGTTATTATTACGTAATTATACCCGAATTTATCACAAGCCGCAACTATCTCTTCACCTTCTATCTCAGTAGCTTCAATGGAGGGAAATCCATCTGCTTCCAGAAGACCGATGTATCTTTCTGCATCATCATGTTCTTCAAACAATTGGAGAACTTTATCTCCATCTTTTGTTATTACTGCATATGCACCTTCTGAATTAATTTCAGACATCGTTAGGATGAACATTTATTGCACCTCGCAGGCTTCAATATAAATCGATCTAATAATATTTTTAATACTATTCCTATTTAATGTTATATTCTCGTTTTCATCTATATATCTATTCAATGTGGTGATGGTATCTTCACCCTCAAAAGTTTCTTTACTGTCACCTAAATCTAGATTATCAGTTTCGATAACTTTAATATCATGAACTCCAATATCATACAGTTTTTCTAAAACCTGTTCAAACTTGACATTATCTGTTCTCTCTTCTACAAATATTTTGATGTATGTATCTTTATATTCAGATGCATCAAATTTATTGTAGTCATTAGTTCTATCATTATAGTAAATCTTTTTAAAAATACTATAAGGATTTTTAATGAATCCTAGTTTTTTAGTATTTGGATCTAGTAAATGAAATCCTCTTTCTGCTTTATAATCATTCCAGAATATTTCATATGGGTTTCCAAGATACTTAATGTTTCCACGTTCTGATTTGTGATGGAAATGTCCAGACAATACTTTATCAAATTTACTAAAATCATTTGATTGAATACCACCTTCAAAGATATGTCCGGGAATTGCCTGGAATCCAGATATCTCAAGGTGACCCATCACTATAGTTGAATCAGTATTCTTTAAATGTTCAAAGGATGATTCTTGGTTCTCTGAATTAATCCAAGGAAGCATTGTAATCTTTAAACCATCAACTACAATATCCGCTACTTCACTATAGATATGAATATTGTCATACTGTTCTAAAAGTAATTCTGGAGTATTGATTGTATTAGTATTTTTATAATATGCAGTATGATTACCCACAATCATATGAACAGTAATACCCATACTAGCAAGTCTATCGTAATAGTTTTTCTTAATACGATACCAAGCACCAAGATCAATACCCTTACGATTATCGAAGGTATCTCCTAGATCAATGATAGTTTTTACTTTGTACTTTTCCAATGATGGAAAGAATATATTCTCGTAAAATTTAATAAAATAATCCCAAAAAATCTGGGAACTTTTACGACCATCTAAATGCTGGTCTGTAATCAAAGCAATTGTCATCGATTAACTTTAATTTCAAGGGACTCTTTAATACTATTCATAGTAGAAGAATCATACCCCAAGACAGAATTGTCAGCAGTAAATACTTCATCGTGTCCCGATCTTTCTAAGATTCTGGTTTTAATATCTAACTGTTTCTTTTCTCTCTGGATCCTGCGTAAAAAAGCAAAGTAAATTATTTGAGTAAAATATGCAAATGGATTAGAAGATTTTTGTGGATCAAAGTTATGAATGTACTGAAGACAATTTTCTATACCGTCACAGATCATATCGTCTTTGAACATATAGTTTACAAAGTTAGGTCGATATGATAGATGAGTTGCAATCTTTAAAAAACATTCACCAATGTATTCTGGAACTCTGGGTCTTGGTTCACCGAGTTCTTTTGATTTAATAACTTTATTTCGATAGACAGTAATTGCCTCTAAAAATTCTTTATTATTTACATAGTGTTCTTTTTTCTTCATGGTACATATCTAAGCTATTAGCTTTTGTAATTATTAGTACTATACCACATTACCAAAAACTTGACAAGTGGCTCAAATCTGTGTATAATAACTCTGCTAGGGTTCAGGGGACAGATTAGCTATCTTTAAAGATCTTCTCTAAACTACTTCTTGCATCATCTACTTTTGTTTTAAATCCCATCTCTTCATCTAAAGGTAGTTGACTTGTATTATCCTCTTGATGTAGATATTTACGAAGTGTTCGATTATATATTGTTACTATTCTTTCATCCGCCTCATATACAGTAATAGTTTTATCCTTCTTAATAAAAACAATCTCTTCACTGGAAAATTTAATCCATGGTCTTAGATCCACCTTTACCATTTCACCTCCAGGCGTTTCTATAATTGTTTCCTCAATATTAAATGGAGTTTCTACAATAAAACCATCCTCGTTTTCACAAACCAATACACTACCAATTATCTCTTCACCACTAACTAGTTTTAACATCCCTATAAATTCTGAATGCATCATTCTCCTTTTCTCCTAAAATTGATTGGAATAATCTCATAATTAAAGCTTTCTTGAGAATAAGTTTTTACTCTTTCCACCATATGATTTAAAGTGTAATTTCTTCTTTCTCCTTTTGTAAAATCATCTGCAATATCATATAAGGTTGCAATTTCTTTTTGATTACCTTTACGTAGAGCTCTACCAATTGACTGCAAATTCCTAATCCTAGATTTACTTGGACTAGCAAATATAATATTGTGTAATCTTTTGATGTTAATACCTGTGGAAAATGTTCCGTAAGAAGCAATGATTATGGCATCATTCTGAGTTTCAGTTATTTGCCTTACCTTTTCCCTGTCTTCGGTATCAACTCCTCCGTGAACAAAGAAGACTTTACGATGTTCAGCTGCACTGCTATTTATCATATCGTAAAGTACTTGTCCATGTTTTTCTACGTATGCAAATAAGATAAGAGTATTGCCTGACTGGTTTAATGCTAACTTCTCTATAAATTTATTTCTTTTTTCTAGGGTGCAGATGTGATCCATCTCATCCTGATAAGAATCAAATAACAACTCTTGGTGTTGTAATAGAAGAATATTAATTTTAAGAGCAGATAGATATCCCTTGTCAATTAGTTGTTTAGTTTTTACAACATTATTAACTGGTCCAAACAATCCCTCAAGGACTAACTGATTTGTACTAGAATCATCGAGTGTTCCTGTAAATCCAATCCGATGTTTGCAATTGTGCAACTTGGTCATAATATTAGTCAAAGACTTTGCTTTAAAAAGATGTGCTTCGTCTCCAATCACACAATCAAAATTTTCAAAATAACTTTTCGGCATCTTGTAGATAGATTGCCAGGTAGTTACCGTTACTTGTTTAGATGTGCTCTTGTCTTTACCGGCATATATTTTATGACAATTGTCTTTAGATGACCAACCATAAGTATCAAAGTCACCACACATCTGTTCTACAAGAGATGTAGTTGGTACAACAATTAATACATTATCTCTCCTGTTAGTAAAGAATCTGGTAATAGAATAAATCATCAAAGATTTACCAGATGCAGTAGGAGATAATAACAATCTCCTGTTATATTTTAATGCTTGATAAATTGCATAATATTGATAATCTCTTACCTTAAATGGAATGTGTAAACTCTTTACAAAATCTACAACACCACTTTCGGATACTAGATCATTTGATTCTTGTGGTAATCCATAATATTCATTATCTTTATCCTCGTAACTATATCCTCTTGAGTTTAACCATTCAGTTAAGTAACTATACAGACCACAGTATATCTTACCGTCTCCAGGACTAAAAAGTTTTATGGTTCCATCCCACAGTCTTTTTTTATATTGAGGCATAAACTTTGCGTTTGGAACCTCAAATGTAAAATACTCTGAAAGTTCACATTTAATATGCGGTTCACATTCAACAGTTAAATATACTTCATTCTTTTTCTGAATAGTAACATCAGTCATTAAATACTACCCTGCATAAATTTTTGCCAATCAATACTATTCTTGATTTGAAACCCTCTGTTGTTTAAACAATGGAGAACTTTTTCAAGAAAAAACATAATCTCTTCATAATAATTTATACGAGTTTGTAGGAGCTGTAATTCAGAATCGGAATCCATATACAGTCCTAGATCTTGTTTTAGTATTTTGAGGTTGAAAGGTTTTTCTTGGTATACACTTGGTTCTGATTTACCTGTGTAATACTCAAATTTATCTCTACGTAGAGATTTGTATTCGTATTCTTTTTTTAATTTCAACAACCTAACATCAGACAAGTAGTTTAGATACTTGCTGTGTAGTTGTGGAATTTTAATTGATTCTTCGTCTAATAGATCTTGTTCAATTTTTGAGTCTTCAGCCCATTGGGATTTAATATCGTCAAGTGTGATCATACATAGTAATTACTTTCTTAATACTATCTATTCGATATCGAATATAGTAAATTTGAAAGCAGCGTCTACAGCAAAATATTCTGTATCTGTATACGTAGTATCAAAATTTAAACCAGATAAAGATACAGGAAAAAGATCTTTAAAACGAATTTGAAATTTTCTATTAAAATTAGAATCTAATATGAACAAAGTTCCGTCACTATAATTTTTTTCTTGATATGAATCTCCATCAGCATAGGTAGTCCAGTCTTCATCTGATTCTGGATGACCTAGATATCTAATCCAATTATGAATAGATCGATAATTTTTTAAATCTTCATCTACCAGGAATCTAATTGTCAGGTCATCATAATTTATTTCATCACCTGGTTCTGGTAATGTATTGAATCTAGTTGCTTGAGTTGCTACAGCTAAATTCTGTGAAGGCACATTAGCAGATTGACAGTAAAAAGATACACCTGGCAATTTTTTTAGACTAAACTGAAATCCAACTCCCGATAAGAAGTTAGACGGACAGTTTGGATTGTCAGCAAAATATGCCATAACGTTTTGGAACTATTTATAAAAAAAGAGGGCCCCTTTGGGACCCTCCAGAAATATGTGAAAAATGAATCACATAAGGTTGAGAACGCGAGTACGTCTGTAGTAAACGTTTGCGTTTGCAGTAAGAGCATTGCTCGACTGAGTTGTTCCGCCGGAGAATGGATTCGGGACCATGCCATAACGAGTCTTGAATCCAATTTTTGGTTGGAATGTGTCCTGACCAATGGCACGAACCATCTGGAGAGGAACGTATGGACAATAGAACAGACCTGCATCATAAGCAGAAGTTCCCTTATAACCCATGACGTAGAAGTGGTCATCTGCAATATTAGCAGAATATGGGTCAACATAGACCTTGATGCGACCATTAAGAGTACCAACTAAAGTGGACTCAGTGTCGTCAACGCCAGCTAGATCATTGGAAAGAGCAGGAGCGTAGTCAAGAACGCCTGCCATACCTAGAGCACTTGCAACGTCTGCAGAACAGACGATGAAGTTACCCTTCCCACGACGAGTCAATTGACCGATCGCGTTAGCATCTCTTTCAATCTGATAGATAAGTCCTTTGAACTTCTCTGCCATCCAACGACCGTTGGAGTCAACGTCGAGGTCGAATGAACCTGCGTTAGCAACGTTGTTCTGAGCACCGGGTTTAGCAGTTACGTAGATAGTACGAACTACTTCACGGTTGATTTCAGCAAGAACTTCAGCAGAAAGAATGTTTGCAAGTTCTGCTTCAGCGTCAAGACCATGAATCGCTTTGAGGTCTTGAGCGAGTTCTAAACTGTACTCAGCTTTCAGAGCACGACCTTTTGCTTCAACAGCAACTTTCTCGATCGAGAATGACATCTCGCGGAAACCATGGTTTCCTGTCGATCCGAGACCTTCCTGAGTTGCTGTGTCCATACCGCCGGTAGCAGTATAATCACCAGGGGACGAAGCGTTAAGAACTGAAGGATTGGTTGCGTCCTCACCAGTTGCAGCAGAATAGGTGTGTTCACCAGCAGAGAATCCAGAAGGAGTCTCGTTGTAGAATGCTTCGTTGGTGAATACGTTTGGAGTCGCACCGTTACCATCGCGGTCAGCACCACGCTGGGAGCGCATTGCGAAGATAAGTCCAGTAGGACCAGACATTGGTTGGACGCCGCAAATGTCATATGCCATCAATTTAGGCATTGAACGGCGAATAAGACTGATTAGAACGGGGTCGAAACCAGCAACAGGTGGGTTAGCACCCGAACTAGAGAAACCACCAGTACCAGCGGCATTGGTTGGAGTCTCAGTAATAAGACCACGCTCTTCACGCATGAAGCGCTCTTGGTTCTCTAGAAGTATAGCGGTAACTGCACGTCTATGATTATCTTTAATATTATCAAGACCAGTGTGCTCGAGTACGGGAGCCCACTTCTCTTGAAGGGATTCTGAATTATACATTTGGGATGTTCTCCTAGTTGTTTGTTGTTATGTTAGGAATCTGAATTATTTATGGAAAAACTCATTTAGACCATTTGGAAAGTGCAGCAGCATACGCAGCCATCGGACCTTCTTCCGCGATTACCTGAGCTTCTGTTACAAGATCTTCGGACGAAGAAGCTTGTGTTCTGGGGAAATAGTTTTCCTTGATCGTTACGATCTTTTCACGATAAGATTCTTCACTAACGAACTCAACACCTTCTGCGAGAGAGGCAAGCTTTTCTTTTTGTGTCTGAGCAAGACCTTCGGAAATTTCTGCAATTGTTCCATTTTTAATATAAGTTCCGAGAGTCGCGTTAAGACTAACGTTTGTTTCGATTTGCTCGTTGAGTTTCTCTTCCATTTGATCTAGTTTCTCGGACATTTCTCCGAGAACGTCATACTTATCTTCAGGGATATCGACATAATGTTGTTCAAAGAGTCCCTTGAGACCAAGGATAAACTCTTCACTCAATTCACTGCGGAGACCAGTGTCAACCGCAAGTTGATTTTCCTTGACCCACTGTTCTGTAACGTAGTCAAGATGTGATTCAACTCTAGTTTCGACCGACTCCTTAACCTCAACAACTTCTTGCTGAAGCTTTTCTTCAAAAGTTTTTTGAATTCTTTCTACTTCTTCAACAACCTTCGCTTTAACAGCGGCTTCAAAGATGGTTGCTGCTTTAAATTTAAACTCGTCGGAGAATTCTTCTCCTTGTAGAAGTGCCTCAACGTCTTGAGTGACATCGATTGTAATTTCTTCTATTTCTTCAGTCTCTTCTTTAACACCTGTTTGACCAGGTGCGGAACCTTGAAGAGTTTGCATCGGTTCTGGTGCGCCACCAGACTTATTAACCACGTTAGAAACTTTCTTTGCTTTCGCAGAAACTTTCTTACCTGGGCTTTCTTCAGTATCTGGTGAAGGTTTGGTTAATGGGCCACCAAGATCTTCAACACCACCAGTCTGACCTGGTACAATGTTGTCAATCTTTGGCATAGGATCGCCGGCACTTGCGTTAGCAGTTACCGAAGATTCTTCTAATTCGATATTTTGTTCGGACATGGTTTCTCCTCGGAAGAAAATGGTATTTTCTAATAATATTTATGAAATTTTTAAGTTACGAAGGAAGCTTTCAAACATTTTTAACTTCCTTTCTGTCAAGTCATTCATAGAAGAAGACTCGATGTGGTGTTTGGCTCTTGCAAGATCTGAATGTTGCCAGATTCCGTTATCCCAAACCCACTCTTTGCCTTCCATAATGCCCTCAACAAAAGCGTCAGGTGCGGAAGGATCTGCTACAATATCTGCAGCAGTGGAGAGCATAAAATCATCTTTAACAATACTAACATCACCCTTCCTTTCAATGGATCCAAGTCCTCTAGAAGATACGCCCAGTTTCACCCCCTCGTCCAACAAATTCTTAGCGATTTTACCCATTGGGGTTTCTAAAAGTTTTGCTTTACCGATGAAGTTTTTTCCTTCAGCGCGTAATGATACGATTTTATGTGATACTCTATCCAAATTGATGGTTGGACCATCGGGATGGCCAAGTTCACCCAAGGCCCTACCTCTTTGAATGTAGCCTTCATTATACTTAGAAACTTCACGGTTTAGAGTATCGAATGGATACATCCTACCGTTGCGGTTTCTAATGTCTGATTGAAGGAATACTCCCTCAATAAAGTGACTCTTCTTACCGCTAGATTCTTCTGTGATAAACTGAACGTCTACAATTTCTTCGGAGATAAGTTTCATTGTTCTGTTGTTTCCTCGGGTTCTTGTTCTTCAGGTTCTTCATTATTAACAGACGCCTCGGTATCCTGATGTTTATCAGGATCAAAAAAGTGTTTCGCAATTTCTATTTTGCGAGTCTGTAATTGCTCAGAACTTTTTCCGTAAAGAGCATCATAAATTTTTTCGTTTGCATTGAGATTATCTTTGCTTAGAATCGCGTCAACAATTTCTTTTGATACAGTAGTCATAATGTATATTCAACCTACTCTTTTATTTATCAAATATTTCCTTTGTTGTAGTCAGATGAGGAGACTGCAGCAGCAAAAGCACTATCTAAGTCACCTCCGCCGCCACCTTGAGCTCCACCTTCCGATGGGGGAAGTTGACCACCCATCTCATCACCCATCATCGCCATTGGATCTTGAATAATTCCGAGTGATTTTTCCTTCTCGATCTGAATATCCATCTCTTCAATTTCCTCATCTGTAAAGTGAAGAACTTGCTTACGGACATATTCTGCAGAAAAATATTTACCAAGATATGGTTCTATCATTCCAACTGAATTTAATCTCTCAGTTAAAAGTTCATTATCTTTTAATTCCGTGAAATGATTATCGAAGATAAAATCGTATTGAATATTTTCCTTCAGTTCATCCCAATCTTCAAGAGTCATAATACCTTTAAGGACTAATTGAGTCTTTAAAAGATCATGAAATAGTTCAGAGAATTTTTTGCGAAGACGACCAACGAACTTAGCAAACTTAAGTTCATCACGGGTGATTTCATTAGATCTTCCAATAGTGAAAGACGATTCTTGTTCTAATCTCGAAAGAGGAATGTTCAAAGATTTATAGAGTTTCTTCTGGAAATACTTAACATCTTCTAATTCTCCAAGATTCTGACCACCAGGCAAAGTGGTAATTTCTGTTCCTCTACCACCTTCACGGCGAGGTAACCAGAAATCTTCAAGCATACTCATATGCTTACGATCATCACGAACTTCACCAGTATTTGAATCGTATACCAACTTATTACGATAACGAGCCATAACCTCTTTGAGGTATTGTTCCGCTTTCATCTTAGGTAAGTTACCAACATCAATATAGAAAATACGGCGTTCTGGAGCACGTGATATTCTATAGATAACAAGACTATCTTCAATCATCCGAAGTTGATTGACAGATTTAATTGCTTTGTGTAGAAATGATAGAACAGTATTTCTGTTATGATCCATCAAACCAGAATTAACGGAACAGATTGCATCATTAGCAATCTTCAATCCTTTTGCTTGTTGTGCTTTATAACCATGTGGAAAGTACATATAGTATTCAAGTACTTCACCATAATCAAATCTTTCTCCATTTGGTCCCTTCTCTACTGTAGAGATGGTTTCTTTTTTCTTTATAACTTCTCTTACTTTTCTAATTTTAAGTGCATCAATATATCTTAGTTCTTTGATCCCTTCTTGAGGTTTTTCAAAGTCAATCATTTTATGGTAGTGCATTCTACCATCGATGTACCAACGACGAAAAATATCATGACACTTCTTATCAAAATCCAATAACTTAATGATAAGTCTAAATTCTTCTCTAACCTGTTTTTTAATTTTATCCCCAACTTCTAAGTTGGACAGCTCAATATTTACCGGAGCAAAGTCTAAATCACTAGCAACAGATTCATTAATTATATCATCAATAGCACTATCACACTCTGGATGGAGTGCAATCTCTCTGTACTTTTTGATTAACTCAAAATCATTATTATTTTTGGGAATGCCATCAAGATCTACATACTGACCAAAGTAGGCACCAGCCGCAACTGTGGAGGTGCCTTCATCATTATTTGGAGGAGCTGGTGAAAGAAGTTTTACATTCTTTTTACGCTCCTCTATTGAAAACCCAAATAACTGAGTCATAGTATAAAATCCAATCTTTCTCTATTATTTATCAAACCCCAGTATCGAGGCTTGCTTTAGAGACTTCATAGTAATTATACTGGAATTCTACTGTGAATTCTTCAATCTGATCATTCGACTCATAAGAGAGATCGATTGCAGACAGTGAAGAAGGCCATGCATCATAGAATTTGTATCCGCGAACGACATTCATTCCATCACGACCCTGAGCAGTCATCGACTGTGGAGTCTTATTTGGTTTCTGTTGATCTCTACCTAGTTGGAAGACCTCAAGGTCAACACAATATCCAGGATTGTCATCACCATAACCAAGTTGTGATACGTTTTCAGTCAGTGCGTTAATACCTCTTGACCAAGTTTCAAATGCTTTACGAATACCAAACTGACCATCATTTACGACGGTAACAGACCATGGTTCAAAGGTTCTGTCTCCAGCAACCTTGAGCATTCTACCTCTAAAAGGAACATCGATTGTTCCAAGTGTTGATGCAGGTAACTGAGCAGTCTTCACAAGGAATTCTGCTCTTTCTGTGATAACGTTTGAAGAATCGACTGATTCAATATCAGCGATTGTATTGAGCGTTGTTGGGAAGTTGAGGCGGACCAAGAACAGATTGGGCCTTGCGCCACCATTAATGAGTTTAGTCTTAAACTCTGAAATACCTCTTGCCATTTTTCTTTATCTCCTAGTGTAGTTTAGCGAAAGGGAACGAATTAGTTTGTAAGTTCGTTGAACGAAACACCAGTTCTAGTGGCGACAAACGTGATAGTGATGTAGTTAATTGTACGAGCTGGTTTGATGAATATTTCAGCAACTAACTCATTTCTGTCAATAACATCTGCAGTGTTGTTTGTTGTATCACAAACAACTAGGAAATCATAGATACCTCTTCTACCTTGAACACCTCTTAGATAAGGTTCGATAGCAGATCTGAATCCAGATCTTGTGAGTTCATCATTAATTTCAAATAATTGATACTTAGAGAAGTTCGCAATGTTCTTCTCAAGTTCAATGAATAGACGACGGACGTTAATTCTGTCAAATGCGGAAGGAGATGAAAGAGCGGTTTTATCACCAAACAATACAATACCTTGACCGGGGAATGAAACTATAGGATTAATCCTATCAGTATAAAGTCTATCTCTTTCTGCCTGTTTTGGACTGTATGCAAGTTTGGTTGCATTACGTACTTGTCCTCGGTTGTAACCAGCAGGTGAGAACCAAGTTTCTGAGTTATTGGTTGTGGAAACACAAAGACCAGCAACGTCAGCAGCACATGGTACATAACGATAAACATCATTGTACTTATCGTAGATGTACTTGTAACCAGAGTCAAACATAGCGTAAGAAGAACTTGGTAGAGTTCTGAAGAATCCAATTACATTTTCAGTCTTAACTGAAGATGAACTTGAATTGATAACATCTTCTCTTTCTGGTGAAGCAACTACTACACAATCTCTTCTCTTCTCAGCAATTGCAATTAGTCTTGCAATCATTACTGTACTCATATGACCAGGGACTAGGAAGTCGATGTCACCGAATAGTTCAGGATCTTCAATTAAATCATATCCAGAAACTAGACCCGCCTTAACTGCTTCAGCACCATTACCTGTATAGGTATAATCCGAACCAGATGCAAGGGTTAGTGTACCAACTGAACCAGTTGAGAAGTTGAATAGTTTGAATGTACTTCCTTGTGCAGAACCAATATCAACGTTAGTACCTGCAGTAGTACCCGCAAGTGTTAAATGGTTAGTACCGATTGGGTCTTCATCACCAGGATAGACGTATTCTGATCCATCAGAAACTACTATCTTATAATAAGTGGCGTTACCTTCTGCACTCTTAGCATCCGATGCTTTAGAAGCAAAAGCGAGTGTTTCTAGAACAGTACCAGGAACTCCAGATACCGTACCACCAACGTCTAGAATTGCAATGTGCATTTCATCAAACTTACCACCAACAGATTCTGCTGAAACAGAAGTTCCGGGTTGTGGTGCAAGAGAAGACCACTTTCTGTTTG
>MPMD02299152.1_pt1 | contig 33681 bp, 30 predicted proteins | sample 1617291 | NCBI WGS metagenome assembly MPMD02 (sample SAMN05944810, study PRJNA350692) | marine metagenome | biome: marine; feature: ODZ; material: water; isolation source: 120 m water sample filtered on 30 um supor filter | place: Pacific Ocean | collected 2012-04-09 | depth 120m m | reverse complement strand
TGGCTGTGCTTGATGCGATAGTCGGCGTCGGTGCCGGGATGGTTATCTGGTCAATCAGGTACAAGGAAATGGTTCGCTTCGGTCGCAACGGCGTCTTCATGACTACGCTGGGCATGCTGGTATACGGAGGCTACCAGTTCTGGCATGCAACGTACCAGCTTGGTGCAACACAGCCGATCATAAAAGTTGTCGGGACTACGTATGCAGCTCTGGGTGTCGGTGCCTGGTTCGTTGCCGGAGAAATCAAATGGGCAAAACCGCTGGAGCCGGCGGCAGCAACGGACAAAAGTTTCGGCTGACGACTAAGCACGACGCCAGAGAATCACACCAACGAAACCGGCAAAGCTTGCAACCATAACCCAGACCTCGTGCACGCCCTGCTCGACCGCAATACGCGCCAGCAACTCGAAACCGATGTAGGATGCCGAGTGAACAATCACAAGCATCAAACCGGCACACTTCCAGATCAGCTTTCGCCCTTTCTGCCGCATACCCAGCCCGTACCATACGCATGCAAAAATAAGTGTATAGCCGTTGATAACCCACAGGTAGAACGGCGCAAAGAAGAAATAGTGGTTGATGACGAAGAAGCTCGCTGAGAGACTGGTGAGCAGCAAGTATTTCCACTCCTGCAACGGTGCGTGGAGCACCTTCTCCCACAAGGTAACCAGCAGGATGTATGACAGCCATGTCCCGAACATGAGTTCATGAAAGGCGATCTGGCCTTGCCAGTTGGGATCGGGTTGCATGTCAACGGCTCCATATTCCGGGGTGATATTTCCTGCGCAGAATACACGGTTTGATGACCCAGAACACATGCCCCTGAGGGAGGTGTCATACTGCTGATCTTACCTATAGAGTTAATTATTCTGGTATGGCTGAGCCGATCCACGTATATGATACGCAGGAAAATCGTTCACGAGAACACCAATGAAAAAGGTTCTGTTATTCACGACCTCCCTGATGATCTCGATGAGCCTGGCGGAGACTTTGGATTCCACAGGGGAAACCTTGAGGGAGCCTGAGTATATAGATGGCCAGCCGGTCATACCGCGAGAAGACTGGGTACATAACTTTAAGGTCAGTTCAGTGCCGGGCCTGTGCACTGATCCCCAGGCTGGTTTCGTGCTGGTTTACAAAGGTGCGCCGGAAGACTGTTACGCAACTGTCCGGACGCTGATCGATAAGTGCATGGAAGGTCCACTGGACAGCAATATCCCGAAAATGATACGCGGTTTTCCGATGGCCTATGCCGCAGGCGAGAATCTGGGGAGGTGCGTGCTGACCGCTTACCTGGCATCCGGGGCAAACGAGCCTGCCCGATAGCCTCACCCTTGTATGTATATACTTGAGTGCAAGGGGTTAAACGAATGAGCAAACGCACGTACTGGCAGGATAACCTGCGGCTCGTGGCACTGTGCCTGGTCATCTGGTTCGGCGTTTCCTTCGTTTGTGGGATACTCCTGCTCGATTTCCTCAACCAGTTTGAGATTGCCGGTTTCAAACTTGGGTTCTGGTTTGCGCAACAGGGCAGCATCTATGTGTTCGTCGCCCTGATCTTTTTCTACGCCTGGCGGATGTCGGCAATCGATAAACGGCACAACGTGGAAGAGGACTGAGCGTGGATCTGCAGACGCTTACCTATATCGTTGTTGGCGCATCGTTCGCGCTGTATATCGGCATCGCGTTCTGGTCCAAGGCTCGCACTACCGGCGAATTCTACGTAGCGGGCAAACACGTCCATCCACTCGCCAACGGCATGGCCACGGCAGCCGACTGGATGTCCGCGGCCTCGTTCATATCGCTCGCGGGACTCATTGCATTCCTGGGCTACGACGGCTCGGTGTACCTGATGGGCTGGACCGGCGGCTACGTCCTGCTCGCCCTGCTCCTGGCGCCCTACCTGCGCAAATTTGGCAAATTCACGGTACCGGAGTTCATCGGTGACCGGTACGTATCCCAGACCGCACGGGTGGTCGCAGTGATTTGCCTGCTGGTTATCTCCTTCACTTACGTTGCAGGCCAGATGCGCGGCGTAGGGATCGTGTTTTCCCGTTTCCTCAGCGTCGACATCACGGTAGGACTCATCATTGGAATGGCGGTGGTCTTTTTTTATGCCGTGCTCGGCGGTATGAAAGGTATTACTTACACACAGGTCGCCCAGTACTGCGTGCTTATTTTTGCGTATACAGTACCGGCCGTATTTATTTCGCTGCAGGTTACGGACACCCTGGTGCCACAGATTGCATTCGGCAGCACTGTTGTTGATGGCGGCGGCTTTCTGCTCGAAAAACTCGATCAGATCGTAACGGACCTGGGCTTTGCCGCTTATACAAGCGGCACCAAGAGTTCTATTGACGTATTTTTTATCACTCTCGCGCTGATGATAGGTACGGCCGGATTGCCCCATGTCATCGTTCGCTTCTTTACGGTACCGAAAGTGCGCGACGCACGTATCTCTGCCGGTTATGCGTTATTTTTTATTGCCCTGCTCTACACGACAGCACCGGCAGTGGGCGCACTGGCACGCCTTAACCTGACGGAAACCATTCAAACCGGCCCGGTCGGTTCGGCAGACGGTAACCTGCCTTATGAAGACCGGCCCGAGTGGTTCAAAACCTGGGAAGGGACGGGCTTGCTAACCTTTGACGATAAGAATGACGACGGTCGTATTCAGTACTACAACGATGCAAATGCAGAATTCACCGCAACAGCCGATAGTTATGGCTGGCAGGGCAACGAACTTAGTGTCGATCGCGACATCATCGTGCTCGCCAACCCCGAAATAGCCGGGCTGCCAAACTGGGTCGTGGCACTTGTTGCTGCAGGTGGAATCGCGGCTGCACTATCGACCGCGGCCGGTTTGCTGCTGGTTATTTCCGCTGCGGTATCGCATGACCTGCTAAAGAGCACCTTCGTACGAGACATCAGCCAGAAGCGGGAATTGCTGGCCGGGCGCATCAGCGCGGCAGTCGCGATCCTGCTTGCCGGTTATCTTGGCTACAACCCTCCCGGCTTTGTCGCGCAGGTCGTCGCCCTCGCTTTCGGGCTGGCGGCGGCATCGCTATTCCCGGTCATCCTGCTGGGTATCTTCAGTTATCGGATCAACAAGCAGGGTGCGATCGCCGGCATGCTCACGGGACTCGGATTCACCGTCGGCTATATCATTTACTTCAAGGGCGTGTTTGTTGCCCCATTCGCCGAGAATATTGCCGAAAACTGGCTATTCGGCATATCGCCAGAGGGCATCGGTGCGGTCGGCGCTATCCTTAACTTCCATGTGGCAATAATTGTCAGTGCGCTGACACCGGCACCGCCTGTAGAAGTCAAAGAACTCGTTGAACGCATACGCATACCCTGCGGAGTGAATGTTGAGCAAAACTAAAATCATATTGCTTATGGTTACGGTATTTGTTGCCGGCTGTGTATCCTTGCATGAAATTTCGGAACCACTGAATATTCCGGAAGCAACTTTGGTTGGCCAGAAATCCGGCGCAAAGATTCTCAAGCCCTATGGTTGGCTGTCACTTACAAGAACAGAAACTCTAAATGCGCTGCAGGGCCAGTGGGATGTTCGCAATATGGACAAGGAAACCCAACAACGCCATGAAGAATCAATAGCACGTAACCGGACCTTTGCACTCATTCGATCGAATATGAGTTACGATTTTGCACCTAGTGTTTACGTTAATATTTATGTGGATACTGGACTGACGCCTCAGCAATATCTGGATCAGGTAATGGCATCCTTTCAAAAAAACTATCTGGACATAAAAGTCTTTGAATCAGGCAAACAGGTAATTGACAGTAATGAGGCTGCGTACCGGATCGTGAACTACGGAAGAACTACCTACGTGCCTGCCTATTTTGGTGTTTGGATAGTGACTCACAACAATGCTAACTACGCGATATCAGCTGGCTTCAGGGGCAATACTCTGGATGAGTTGCCTACCATTCGGCAGATAGTTGCTTCACTCGACATCGACGAATCTGCAACCTATCGGCTCCGCCAGTAACACCAGCGTACGGTCAGCCGGCATTCCGACATGGAAAAAGGTATCTGCCTGAGGTTATGCTACTGGCTATAAGAACAAACAGCACAGCCCATGGAATACAAAGAAATAGAAATCCGGCCTATATCCGGAAACCTCGGCGCAGAAATAGACGGTATCGACCTGCGTGAGCCAATGAGTGACAGTGTTTTTGAGGAAGTACACCAGGCCCTCCTCGAAAACCTGGTGATCTTTTTTCGCAACCAGGACATCACACCTGATCAACAAAAAGACTTTAGCCGGCGCTTCGGCGAACTGCATATACACCCGTATATCCCAAACCTGGAAGGCCATCCCGAAATTATCGCCCTGCGTAGCGAGGAAACCGGTCCGGCAGAAATGTCTTACCAGTCAAACCAGTGGCATACAGACTTGACCTACACACAGGAACCACCCATGGGCTGCACTTTGTTTTGTGAACATATTCCGCCGGCGGGTGGTGACACGATGTTCCTGAACTTGTACAAAGCCTATGAAACGCTGTCCCCAAAGATGCAGGCTTTTGTAGTGGACCTTACGGCCGTACATGACATTACTGCCAGCATGCCGGCCAATTTCATGGCGCAATCCTCGGCGCCGAAACAACTTGAAAATCTGCACAAAAAGACACCGCCGGTCGAACACCCGGTTGTCTGCACGCACCCGGAGACGGGTAGAAAATACCTGTACGTGAATAGAAACTTTACCTCATATATCAAGGACCTGAGCCGTGCGGAAAGTGATGCGCTGCTGGAATTTTTGTACGAGCACCTGGCACAACCCGAGTTTGTCTGCCGCTTCAACTGGGAGACTCACTCGCTGGCATTCTGGGACAACCGTTGCACCCAGCACTTTGCAGTAAACGATTACAATAGCCTGCGGGTTATGCACCGGGTCACAGTGTGTGGCGAACGACCGGTTTAGAGCAGTCGCGACTATAAAATCATTACAGCTTGTAGCGATTTTTCTTGTGGTTAACACTGCGCCGGCTGTAAGAACTTTCGGAGCCAAGTGTTTAAGTGGTGAACTATTTTTTCCATCCCAACAAGCCAGGTAAAACAATCAAGTGATTACCGTTGCCAGAATTGTATCCATCATATTGTCCATCGCTAGTGTAATGATCATTTTAACTTCTGCTGCGACACTGCTGGGTTTTATGGGCGAACCAGGTTCCGGTGGCGTTGTCCTCGTAGATAGTATTTTCGGTATATTTATTCTATTTACTGCCTCGCGGCTACTCTGGCTGTATGCCAAGAAAAAGGCTGCCACAGAATCAGGCGAACAGTCTTCATGATGCGAATCCCTGGCGGTACTCTACTGTTGCTATTTTTGTTAGTGATGCCTGCATTCGCCTACGATGGCCCGATCATAGACATGCACCTGCATGCCTGGCCGCTTGGCGAGCACGGGGGTCCGGACGAACCCAAAAATGTTGCCGCCCGGGAAAATGCGCTGGCACGACTCGAAAGGTTCAACGTGGTGCTGGCGGCTACGAGCGGACCGGAAGCATTTCTGGACGCCTGGATGGAGGTGGAACCGGACCGCCTGCTGTCGGGACCGATTTTTCCGTGCATCAATGGCAAGAACCCGACGTGGTTCCAGTACCGGTGTTTCGAGGCAGGTGGCAATTTCCCTGACCCGGAATGGCTCGAAGCAAAATACACGAGCGGCGAGTATGGCGTGATGGGTGAACTCTACAACCAATATGCGGGCATTCCTTACGGTGATCCACGCATGAATCCCTACTACGAAATGGCACAGCGCCTTGGTATTCCCGTAGCTTTTCACACCCATTCCGCCCCACCACTCACTGCACACCGGTGCTGTCCGGATTTCCGCATTAAAAACGGCAACCCTCTGCTCGTTGAAGATGTGCTGGCGCGTTATCCGAAGCTGAAGGTGTACATCATGCACGCCAACCCACTGGTGTACCCGGAAGTGATGGATTTGCTGACGCAGTACCCAAAAGTTCACGTGGACATCAGTCCGTGGGAGTGGGTATTGCCGCGCGAGAAGTTTCACCGCCTGTTACGGACCTACCAGGAACAGGGATTGCTGGGGCGAATCATGTTTGGGAGCGACGGTCATGATTATGGTGATTCGCTCGAAGCCTATAATTCGGCCAAGTTTTTATCCGAACGCGAACTAGCCGGAATATTTTGCAAAAATGCAGAGCGCTTCCTTCGCCGCAGGAATCTCTGCGACTAAGCCCAAAAAAAGCGGTCATGAATAACCCGGCGCTCTATTCCCTGCTCGCCGATGGCATGCTGGTGACTCACCTGCTGGTTATCACCTTTATCATTCTTGGTCTTGCGGCCATCCTTCTGGGCCGGCTTTGGCGCTGGACCTGGATTTATAGCCAAAAATTCCGTTATACCCACCTCGTATTTATCGCGATCATCGTCGCGCAGGCATGGCTCGGTCGTTTGTGTCCGTTGACAGTCTGGGAACAGGAGTTGCGGTTGAAGGCCGGGCAGGCCGTGTACACCGAGACATTTATCCAACACTGGTTACACCGCATCCTGTTCTTCGAGGCCGAGATGTGGATATTTGGGTTGCTGTATACGGCGTTCGGTGGCGTCATTCTGGCCTGCTGGCTGATTGACCGAAAGCGTCTAAATCACTAGCTTTTACACCTGTTTTGCATTCGCCGTTCTTTATCGGCAGACTGCGCCCCTGCAGGCGGACGCAAGTCCGCGCGCAGGAGTGATTTACAGCCATGGCCCAGTCTGCGACTTCGTACATATTGACAGTTACCTGCCCCGACACGGTAGGTATCGTTGCGGCCGTGGCCGGCTATTTGCGTGACCAGAATTTCTTCGTCGAGGAGTCTTCGCATTACGGCGACCGTGACACCTGTAACTTTTTTTCACGTACCCGTTTTACCCTGAACGGGGGCACCTGGTCAGAAGACAAATTCCACAAGGGCTTTTCTGCCATAAGCGATCAGTTCGACATGCAGTGGGAGGTACACGACACCTCGCGTCTTCCCCGGGTCGTGATCATGGTGTCAAAACACGAACACTGCGTGAATGATCTGCTATATCGCTATCGCACCGGCGCGCTATGCATGGAAATCCCGGCGATCGTTTCAAATCATGAGGATCTACGCGGGCTGGCCGAATGGCATGATGTGCCCTATTTCCATGTCCCCGTCAGCAGCGATAACAGCGCCAAAGCCGAACACGAGTTGCTGCAGATACTGAAAGATACCAACGCAGACCTGATAGTGCTTGCGCGTTACATGCAGATTCTTTCTGATGATCTTTGTCAAAGCCTCGAAGGCCAGATTATTAATATCCACCATTCCTTTCTGCCCGGCTTTAAGGGCGCCCGCCCCTATCACAAGGCACACGAACGCGGCGTGAAACTGATCGGCGCGACCGCACATTACGTAACGGCAGACCTGGACGAAGGACCGATTATCGAGCAGGTGGTCGAACGGGTAGACCATACCTATGACGTCGATGACCTGGTCGCCGTCGGGCGCGACGCGGAGGCCATCACACTGGCACGGGCCGTCAAGTACCACATTGAGCACAGGGTGTTTGTGAATGGCCAGCGGACAGTGGTTTTCAGGTAGGCCCGGATATCGACCACTGCCGCGATGAGGGGGAAATAGCGGAATCAAAAATGCAGCGGGTCGCTCCCGCGCGTCCCTGCGCTCCGCGACACTTAGACTCCTGTCTGTCGCGCGACATTCGAGCATCCTGCCCAGCACACCGATGCAAGAACGGAGACAAATAACTCCCAAACTTCCTAGGCGATCTTACGACCCTGTATGGCGGGCAACAAGTGTTCGCGCGCCCGGCGCAACGTCGTCTCGGTGGCTTCCCAATCGATGCAGGCATCGGTAACCGAGACGCCGTACTCGAGTTTAGAAATGTCATCCCCAAGCTTCTGGCTGCCGGCATTAATATTACTTTCCAACATCAGCCCCAGGATGGACCGGTTACCATTCACAACCTGCTCGACACAATCACGCGCAACCAGCGGCTGCAGGTTGTGATCCTTGTTGGAATTCGCGTGGCTGCAGTCCACAACGATCCGCTGCGGCAGGCCGGCTTTGTCGAGTTCCTGTTCACACAACGCGATAGACACCGAGTCATAGTTCGGGCGGCCGCCGCCACCCCGCAACACCACATGACCGTAAGGGTTACCGCGGGTTTGAAAAACGGCGGTGCGCCCCTGCTGGTTAATGCCCATGAAATGATGCGGCTGAACAGCGGACTTGAGGGCGTTAATTGCGACGTCCAATGATCCATCAGTACCGTTTTTAAATCCGACGGGTGTTGACAGGCCGCTTGCCATTTCGCGATGGGTTTGTGACTCGGTCGTGCGGGCACCGATCGCGGTCCAGGTAACGAGGTCGCCCAGGTACTGGGGCATGATCGGATCGAGCGCTTCGGTCGCTGTCGGCAACCCGAGTCGCGATAAATGTAGCAACAATTCGCGCGCCTGGCCGATGCCCTTCTCGACATTGAAGGAATCGTCCATATCAGGATCATTGATCAGGCCTTTCCAGCCGACCGTCGTACGTGGCTTCTCGAAATATACCCGCATGAGGATGACAATCGTGTCGGCCACCTCGTCGGCAAGAAGCTTCAGCCTCCCCGCATAGTCACGGGCGGCATCAATATCGTGGATCGAACATGGGCCCACCACCGCGAATAATCGCGCATCACGCCCGTCCAGGATGTCCTGCAGGACCCGCCGGCTGCCTACCACTGACTTTTCGGTGGCAGCGTCGAGTGGCAGCGCCTGCTTGACCTCCTCCGGAGTCGGCATATCGGTCTTGGCAACCACGTTGATGTTATGTATCCGGCTTTCCATAGTTCCGTCATCCGCCCCCCGGGGGCGCTGTTTTCACGGGGGCGCAATGATAACAGCTATCGACCGGTGAGCCAGTCCGGGCGAAAATGGTCCCAACAAAATATTGCTATTTTGTTGCCAATAACACTGCCCCTGAGGACCAAGCTGGCGTAGAATCCCGCCTCTTTCACGAAGATTTCCGATACAGGAAACCCGGTTGGCACGCACAAAGAAATTCAGGGTCCGGCAGATGCTGGGCAAATATCGGATTGAGAAACGCCTGTCCTCCGGACCGCGGGCGGATGTCTACAAAGCCTATGACACCATCCATGGCGCCCGGGTTGCCCTGAAGATCGCCAACCCCGACCTGGTCGAAGACAATTTTCTTGACGAGTTCCGGCACGAGGCCAGGCTATCATCAAAGATGGAGCACCCCAATATTCTGCCGGTGCAGAATGCCTGTTTTATTGATGACTATTTTGTCATCGCCATGCGGCTTGGAATCGAAACGCTTGCTGATCGCATGAGTCGCCGCATGTCCAACCAGCTCGCGCTGGACTATGCAACCCAGGCCGTGGCTGCAATTTCACACGCGCATGCGCGCAAAATTATCCATTGCGATGTGAAACCCGAGAATTTCATATTATTTCCTGATAACCAGCTGCGTTTATCTGATTTCGGGTTCTCGAAAATCGCGCTGCGGACGATCAAGGCCTCGGGTTCGGGTACGCTGGGTTACCTCGCGCCGGAACAGGCGCTGGGCCGGCCCATGTTCCAATCCGATGTGTTCGCGCTGGGGCTGGTAATCTACCAGTTGTTCAGTGGCCACCTGCCGGACTATCCTTACAAGTGGCCGATGCCAGGATATGCGAGAATCCGTAGCAAGCTGCGCCGCAGGACTATCGCGTGGCTGCACAAATCGCTGGAATTTCGTCACCAGGATCGCTTCAGAAACGGGGTGGCCATGGAAAAGGCGTTTAGGGATATACGGCTGAAACTCACGTAGCGTGACTGAGATACCGAACTCCGCAGCGACAACCCGGGAAGCGCTGGAAGCGGCGCAACTCTATGTCGGCGACGCCGATATTGAAATCCATAGTTTTGAATCACCGCTCGGCTCGCTAGCCGTTGCTGTCGCGGTATCAAGCGAAAAATCAACACAGAATGAAGATTCTGCGGCAATTGTCCCTGTTAACGGCGACTGCCTGGTGCTGGCTGTAGCCGATGGTGTCGGCGGGCTGCCGACAGGCCGCAAGGCCTCCAACACGGCGGTAGAAAAAATTCGCGAAGCCCTGCGCGATGTCGAAGATGAGGATGCGCGAGTACGGACAGCGATACTGGACGGCATCGAAGCTGCTAACCGCGCGTTGCTGGAGATGGGCACCGGCACCGCAACCACTCTTACCGTCGCCGACATACGCGATAACCAGATACGAACCTACCACGTGGGCGACTCGGCGGCCTGGCTGGTTGGCCAGCGCGGTGTAATCAAGCTGCAAACCACCCCACATTCGCCGGTTGGGTTTGCTGTCGAAGCGGGTCTCATTGATGAAAACGAAGCGCTCAATCACGAAGAACTGCACGAAATATCGAACGTGGTCGGAAGTAACGACATGCGCATCGAGATCGGCCCACGATTTCCCATTGCGGCGCGTGACACCGTGTTACTTGCCAGTGACGGCCTGTTCGACAACGTACTGCAGGATGAAATCATCGAAATTATCCGCAAGGGTCCGGTAGCCGAGGCCGTCGAAACGCTCTGGGACCTGGCCCGCCGTCGCATGCTGGGTGAAGACGATTCCAAGCCCTCAAAGCCCGACGATTTCAGCGCAATTCTGTTCAGGCCGGTCGGCCACTAGATACCGCGCAGCGGTTAGCAGCCCGGCTTCTTTTGCGTCCCCTTGTGGCCGCGTAGCACCCGAGTAGAATGACCGCTTCCAGAATTCGGAGAACAAGAATGACAAACGAATCCACGATTCAGCCTTTCGCCGCGGGCGACATCTTTGCCGGTTGCACGGTACTCAATAACCCCGATGACGATCACGCCGGTGACGGCCGTATCATCCAGTTTGACAGCGACCTGAACGAGAAAGGTGTGCTGTGGACCGAAGGCACAACGCACCTGATCGGCGGTCTGCGCTTTGGGCCTGACGGAACCTTGTGGGCTTTCGACAGCGCAACCTTTTCAGTATTGAATATCGATACGAACGGCAAGCAGACGACGATTGCGGGTTTTCCAAAAAAATCATTCTCGAATATATGTTTCGCGCCCGATGGCACCGTAATTATCGGTGAGCACCTGGTAGGCAACGAGATCAAACTGCCGCCGGAAAGGCCGCTTGGCACCACCCTGCCGTTAATGCCGGGTAGCGACGTGTTCGGTGAAGGCCACACCTTCCGCTGCAAACCGGATGGCACAGTTGTACAGGAATACGCGACAGAAACGCACGGCGGAATGCCCGGCTTCCTCGGTGTGAACAGCACCGTGCTGAAAGCAGACGGCAAAACCTTTATTTACCTTTCGGAGCTGGGTAACCGGGTGTTCCAGTACGACCTGGAAGCCGACCAGCAACTCGATGACCTGATCACCTATGCTCCGGACAGCAAGAACATGGCGATGTGCCTGGTGTATCAGCCCGATGGCCAGTTACTGCATATCCGTGCCAACTTCAAGGAAGGCTTCTTCCTGCATAAACTGGACGAGGACGGCAATTCGACAGAGCAGTGGCCGATGCCGGGACCGGGCTGGGCCGCAATGGGCACCTCCATTGACGCAAATATCGCGTTGCTGGGTAATTTCTTTACCGGTGCAGTCGCGAAGTTCGACCTGAGCAAGGGTGAGATAGTCGCGCAGGCGGAGACGAATGTTGAGAGAAGCCTGGCCGGGATCGCGCAATATCCGGGTTAACCAGTAGCTGAATAGTTGGACGAAAAACCCCGCTGCTGCGGGGTTTTTTGTTTGCTTTATGCATAATATTCTTTGCCCGGCCGACCGGGTCTAGTAGTGTGTTGCTATAACAACAATAAGTGTATAGCCCATGCGCACAGTTCTGGCGTTAACCCTTTCCCTGTTTTCACTTTCCGCTCACTCGGCTCCGATCGTGCTGACATTCGAAGATGTGACCGTCGGCGGGATGAGTCCAGACCCCGAAACCATCATTTATCGTGGTTATTCGTTAACGACGGAACTCGGTTTCGAATCAACGTTTACTTCCCCCGAACCTTCTTTGCAGTTTTGCAACGGATGCTCGGTAACGGTGCGCGAGGAAAACGATAACCCGTTTAGCCTGGGCTCCTTCGACATTTATGATGTTGGCGGCGAAATGACGCTCACGGTTACCGGAGGTTATGCCGGTGGGGGAACGGTATCAGAGGTTCTTGTCTTCACGTTTCCTTACGCCGGCGGCTGGGAAGGCGTATCGTTGGTCGGTCAATGGACAAATCTCGAGTACGTGAACCTTGACGTCTATGTCAATGACGGTTTTTTTTAGCGCGTTGGACAATATTGCGTTGACGGCGGTACCCGTGCCCGCTGCGGCCTGGCTGTTCGGCTCGGCGCTTGCCGGCCTGGGATGGATACGGCGCCGCTCAGCCGGGGACGCGTTGCCGACCTCGTCGTAACATCTCGTTGTGGTTCGTCAAAAAAGCCGTGCTTTGCCGACAGAACTTCCACCGCAGCGATTTCTGCTGGCTGAATTCGCGGTGTCAGCTCACCACGGCACGATATCCCCGGTGTAATCAAAGAACGTACCACTGTTCGCCAGCGTGAAGCGGTCGATGTTGCGGATCATGTCTTTTGTCGCCTGTTCCGGCGTCTGGATGCCCTTGATCGCCTTCCGGAATGGCTCGGGGATAAAGTCCGTAGCGGTAGCTCCCGGCGTTACCATCCCGACGATAATCTTCTTACGCTTGAGCTGTAGCGCCAGGTTTACCATGTTCATATTCAGTGCCGATTTACTGCTGCGGTACCAGTACAGCATCGGCATGGTCACGCTGGCTATCGAGCCCTGGCTGCTCGACACCGTGATCATCTTTTTCAGATCACTGGCTTCAACGTTCTTGCGAAACGCCTCGCATATTTTCACAGGACCTTTTACATTCACAGCCATAACAAGGTCAAAGGTGTCGTAGTTCATCTTGCCCCATAGCTGGTTTTCGATACCGCCGCCTATACCAGCATTGTTCAGCAACACGTCTATGGGCTGGTCTTTGTACTGCGCTGCGAGCGCATCGATACGTGCATGGTCAGTTACGTCGAGTTGCTCGATGCTAATGTTGTCGTTATCTGCCGCCAGCATATTCAGCTCATCAGCTTTCTCCGGTTTGCGCGCAGTGGCAATAACCTTCGCGCCGCGCGCCGAATACTGGCGGGTAAATTCGAGCCCGAGGCCGCGACTGGCACCGGTAATCAGGATAACGGTGCCCTCGGTTACCAGTTTGACAGCCTTGTCTTCCGCCGACAGTTCCATGGGTTTTACGGAGTGCCCACCGGCCTGTGCCTCGCTGATACCAACCGCGGCCGCGGCTAGTCCGGCTGCGCCCGCAACAAAATCACGGCGATCAAGTTTCTGATCAATATTCTTATGGTCATTCTTTTCACTCATGCTTCCACTCCAGATAAATATTCTTTAGCAGCATCGACATCCGGCTTCACTGCACATAATTCAATGATCGCATCCGCCCACTCTTCCTGCCTGTCCGGAAGTGTGGTGCATTCAAGCCCGGTTATATCTGCTGCTGCGACTGTGTGAGTAAGGTTTGGATCCCAGTGTGCAGCACATAAATAAAGTTTATTGACACAATTTTGTAACGCTCCATCAACCGGATAGCAAAACAGTTCAACACAGATACGTGGCCAGCCCGCTGCACTTTTAAGCAGTGCAATGACACGGGTGTGCACATCGGCTACATCAACTCGTGGCTCGGCTTCAATAATGCCACCGCGTTCCTGCCGGTACCACGGCCAGAACAACGAGTGGTTTCGAATGATATGCCAGTACTCGAGCAGGTGGCCACCGTGCCAGGCCGGTTCGATCGGCGGCGAATAGTGTACGGCAAGCTCTTCCGCATCTTTGCTATTAAAAAGTTGTACGCCGCTGCACACTGCACGTCTGATGCGCTCGGGGTGTCGACCGATAAAATCGATCAATACGGTACTTCCGCCCCACTCCGCCCAGGCATCAACCGTCGGGAACCCGAGCTGATCCAGCACGGCAAGAATTGCCGTCGCGGTGCTATCAAGAAACATGGCGTGACCCGCGAGCGGATGCGATTCACCATGACCCGGCAGATCTAACGCTATTACCGGTCGCTTACCTTCGAATCCCCGGAAAACCTTTTCAATCGTTTCGCATGAACCGCCTGCACCATGCAGTAACAATAGCGGCTGGCCCGGTGCATCGAGGTTACAGTGCAGCCGCAGATTGCCGTGCTCATAATTCAGCATACGGTTCCAGCCATGACCGGAAATTGCTCCGGTTTCCGGGGCATGTCCGGGTTCTGCGCCGGGATGTCTAAAGAAAAATGCATGCGCCTCGTCGAGGTTTTCTTCCAGGGTTCCACCGTCCCGGATCGCTACACAGGACGCCTGCTTCTGTATTTTTTCGAGATGGGTGCGCAGCACATCTGTTTCAGTCGCCGTAATAATCGCGGGTACCTGCAAAGTTTCCAGCGGCACGTTACCATCAAAATTGAATGCTGCCCGATAGGCAACGCGATAGTAGTCACCGGCACGCAGGAATTCGAGTAACCAGTTTTGCAATACCGAGGGTTCCGGCACATCGTGAATCATGCGTGCGGACAATTGCCGGTCGAACCACGGAAAGAACATCAGCTGGTCGCGGTTGCGCGCCCAGATCCAGGCCAGGTGACTACCATCCCACCGTGGTTCTAAAGGCGGAAGATAGCCAGACAAAATATGATCACGTTCGGCATCATCCAATACAACATAGCCGTTCGCATACACGGCCGTAACGCGCTCCGGATATGCGGCAGCCAGTGCGACGGCCATCCCGGCACCGGTGTGAAAACCATAAGTGGCGGCAGACGATATGCCTACCGCATCCATAAATTCGGCGAGCGCGTCTGCAAATTCCCAAAGGGTAATTTCTACTTCGCTGTCCGAGGCAAGAGGGTCTGACATCCCATAGCCGGGATGATCGGGGGCAAATACGGTAAACCCTTCCGCCCACTGCAACATCAGGGTTTCGTATTCAGCGGATGACTGCGGCGACTGGTGGAGCAGTAAGACTGCGGGACCGGAGCCACAACGACGGTAGTGGACCTGGCGCGGTCCCCATTGACCAGCAATCGTTACAAAATGACGCTCTATAGGCATTTTAATTTTTGTGCAACGCCGCAATCGGCCTACAAGCCTACCAGCACTGGGCATTCAAGAAAATGCTGCCGGAGGGCTTGCAGTCAGGCGCTTGTGGAGTATATGTGCAAAACAGCCGGCAACAAGCCGGCTGTTTTGTGAGTGTTTATAAGTGGCCAGCTAAGGCTTTAGTCCGCCACCTTAAGCCTGGGCTCAGCCTTATCGCCGTAGCTTCGGCCGAGTCATCGGGCATGTTGGGATGCGGGCATTTTTCCCTGTTATCAAAGGGATATAACACTGCACCAGGTATCAGGGACTTTCTTTATCGGCGGATTCCAGTGCTGTGTGCCGGCGAATCGCCGTCACGATGATGAACACCGGCACCATGAGTATCGCACCCACGAACAACGGCGCATTCATGCCAACGTTTTGGAACAGGAATCCCGACACGGTCGGACCGACAGACCGACCGAGCCAGCCCGCCGACTGAAACAGCCCCAGTACGGTCCCTCGCTCCCGGTCACCCGCCTGCTTCGATACCCAGCTCGTCGAGGCGGTATTAAACATGGCACCACCGAATGCCGTGAAGGCGATACCAAACATCATTATTTTCCAATCGGGTGGCTCAAATGCAAACGGAACAGTCGCCATAAATAGCAGGCCAAATATGTAGCAGGCAGCAGCTGCCAGCAGTAGCTTGCCCTCGCCGAAAATGGGTGCCAGTTTTCCGACGATGAACATCTGGGTCACCATGACGATAAACGCCAGGAACATAAAAATCGATCCAACCTGGCGCGGTCCCCAGCCAAACCCGGCGTTCGACCAGAACGGGAACATGGTCTCGAAGTTGGTCATCGCGAAAAATACGAAGAACCCCATAACGACCATCATGGCGAGTATCGGCCGCGAGAGGATATGCCGGAAGGACTGGATGGTGCCTTTACCACCTTCATCCTCATGTTCGACTTTCGCCGTACGTTGTTCGGGTGGCAGGCTTTCCTTAAGAAAAAATACGATCGCCAGCATCGTTATAAACGATGCAACGGTGGCGGCAATCGATGGCCAGAATAGCGAAGCCGTTTCTGCGGTGCTGCCGGACAGCAGTCCGCCTATACCCGGTCCCAGCATGAAACCAAGGCTGATTGCGCCACCCACCATGCCCATTCCCTGGGCACGTTTTTCGGAAGTGGTGATATCAGCAACATAGGCTGTAGCCGCCGCAAAGTTGCCGGCCATCAGGCCGCTTAGGAAACGCGCTACCAGCAATAACCAGATGTTGCCGGTGGTATCTGCAAATGCCATCGCCAGGTAAGCCAACCCGGATCCCAGCATAGTACAGATCAGGATGGGCTTACGTCCGTGGCGATCGCTCATCCGCCCCCAGATAGGCGTCGCGATAAACTGCCCCATCGCAAAAGTGGAGACTATAAAAGCGGCGAGCGTTTCGGATGCGCCTAAATTTTGCGCGACAAATAAAAAGGGTGGCAACACGAGCCCAAAGCCCATGGTGCTGAACATGATCACGAAAAACAGGATCGCCATCGATACAGACCCTTATTGCGCTACGTGGCTATTTATATTCAAAGTCTGCCCGCCCGTTTGTTAAGGCCGCATAGTCTGTTGACTTAAGCCACTTAAGCGCCTCGGCGTCCTGTTTAATGTAGGCATCGAGGAATGCAGTTTGTGCCGCCCGCACGATACGCGCAGCCTCAGGGTCTGCCTCGCCGCCGCGGTTGTCGCGACAAATCAGTCCGCCCAGGTAATGGTCGGCATTCTCGAAAACCAGGGAATACTTGTCGCCCGGCGGGGATTCCGTGTACCCGGACATGCGCCACTGCCAGGGATAAATGACACCCGTGCCCACGTTGCCCTCGTCGAGGGTACCGCCGCTGGCAAAGAGCGGGCCGGTCAGGCTGCCGAAGGGATCCTCGGACATACGCTCCTGGTTCGTCATCCCCGGTGTTGGTGGCATCTCGCCCACCCCGCTCATGACGACCGCCACCCTGAACCGCGGATCGGCAAAACCGGCAGGTTGGCCGTCGACCGTTTCGTAGCGGAGTCCGGATTTCATCATCGTGATAAGTCCGCCGAAGGAATGTCCTGCAACAACGGCAAGGTTGTGATCAATACGCCCTGCAAGTTCCGGCAGCTTCATTTCGAATTCATCCAGTGCGTCCAGCGCGAAACTCATGTCGCGCACACGTGAAGACTGCATCCTGAGCAGGTCAGTCCCCTTCATTTTCGGCCCGTTGGGCGAATCAAGATGGTTGGGAAGAATGACGACATAACCGCGTGACACCCAGAAGTCAGTCACCGTCGCATATTGTTCCGGATAGCAGAATGCACCGTGCGAAAACACGATAACGGGAAACGGGCCGTCTGTCGCCGGCCAGCTCACCTGGAAGTTGACCTGCCGGTCCTGCACCTCGTCGTATAACTCGACGTTGTTATTGCGGCGCACCTCCAGCACACCGGGCTCAAGCCGGTCGGGTGCTGCAACCATGGTTGTACATGCTGACAAAAATAAAGTGCAGGCGACTAACCCGACCTTCACCAGGTAATAGAGGGTTTGAGACACGCAGGAGTCCGTCCGTCCGGTTAAAGAGTCGGCTATGGTATGAGGCACTGCACCTATCTGCCAACCGGATGCCCTGCGGGACCAGCCTGCGGTAGCTTGCAAGTATCGGCGGGAGTTTTTGAGGATGCGTGAGCAACCCCGGGGGGTTAAAGCAACCCCGCTAGTTACTGCCAGGCTGTGAGAAGGCCACACCAAAGCCGACCTGGAAGTCCAGATCGATGACATCGGCGTCCGTAACCTCAATCGACAAAGGCTGATCGGTCGTCAGGTAGGAACCGCAAGCTTCGCCGAGATCGCAAACGCGGTTGTCGTTATCCGAGTCGGTAAACGCGAACAACTGGTATATGCCTGCGGGAATATCTGCGATCTCCCATTCGTACTCGCCGCCGTTTACACCCACTTCGACTTCGCGCACTTCCTCGGTCAGCGGGTTGACCAGCCGCACATGCAGACGTCCCGCGTTGCCCGTGGTAACTATTGCACTGACCTGCATGATGACGTTGAGTTCCACGTCGTTCACGTCAGAGCTGATCATCAGTTTGCCTGAATAAGTACCGTCGGGCAGGCCCGCACGGTCAACCTGCAGGGTGTAATCACCTAGTTCGTCGGCAGCCGGTGCAATCAGCCAGGGCGAATCTGAAACGATACTCTCGACCTCCAGTTCGCCGCCGGCGTTGTTACGCAGGTTAAAATTCAGCATATCCAGCGTGGCACCAAAGTTCAGCGAGCGCGGCGTAATACCCAGCCACGGCTGATCGGCCGGCGGGTTACCACCCGCTTCCAGGGCTGCTGCCACCGATTTCTGCGCGTTGATAATGCCCCAGCCGAACTCATCCGTCTGTTCGTCGCCGTCCGTCAGCTTGCTCTGCGCGAGCATCACATGGATATCGGCCGGTGTCAGATCGTCATTCACGCTGCGCATCAGTGCGATTACGCCGGCCACGTGCGGGGCCGCCATCGAGGTGCCCTGGAAAAAGGGATACACGTAATCGGCCGGGCCGAAGGCATCGTTGCCGCCTGTACTCAACACACCGTCGGGGTAAATATCGCCATTGATATTCCGCGACAGGTCGCCGCCCGGTGCGGCCACGTCCACGAAATTACCAAAACTTGAATACGGGGCCAGTTCTCTTCCGAGCGTAACCGCGCTCACCGCGATGACGTTATCGTACGCCGCCGGATAAAACGGCGCACTCGTTGAGTTGTTACCTGCGGCCGCAACAATAACCACCCCGGCGGCAGCCGCTTGGGTGATTACCGCCTGCTCGGCACCCGAGGCGCCGGCGCCGCCTATACTCATATTGATGATTTCAGCCGGATTAGGATTCACCGGCACACCGGTACAGTTCGGGGGACCCGTCATGCCGGCGGCGTAACAGATGGAGTTGCGTATATCGCTACTCGCGCCGCCGAAGCGGCCCAGTGCACGAATCGGCATGACGCGCACGTCCGGCGCCACACCGGCGACACCGAGGTCGTTATTTGTAGATGCTGCAACGGTGCCTGCGACGTGGGTGCCATGGAAGGAACTACTGAAACCAAAACTATTGCTGTCGCCCGGATCGGTCGGGTCCGGATCAATGCCGTTACCGTCGCCTGCATTCGACAACTGGCTCACGAAATCGTAACCGCCGACAAGCTGACCGTTCAGGTCTTCATGCCCCAACAACACGCCTGTATCTATAACGGCCACCGAAATATTGGGATTCCCCATGGTCAGGTCCCAGGCCGCAGGGAGGTTGATCAGCGGATAATGCCACTGGAACTCGTAGCCCGGGTCGTCAGGCTCAAACTGCGGGTAGCGAATAAAGTTCGGTTCGGCAAAATCGGCCTGCCCGCTGGTAAGAAGATTCTCAATATCGATCATCGTCTGCATCTTGTCGATGAGATCTTCGTGAACCCTGAACGTCGGAATGTTGTCTGGCAGCGCCTCCTTTTCCGGGGCAGCCGCGATTCCCGCTGCATTCGAGAACTGTACTAACTGCAGGCCCGGGTCTTCCTGCGCCTCACTCAGCGCACTGGCCGCGACAAGTTGCTGCGGGGGAGTCAGACGGGCAACAGCCTGACCTGGAATGAAATCATCCGACAACTGGAAACTTGCGGTTGCCTCGGCGGGAGATGCTTGCCCTACCGTCAGCACATAATTTGTGCCCCCAAACCCGCAAACACTATGGTCAGGATATGCAAGTTTGTAGCATGCGCTTACGACGATGACGAACTCGCCTGAATCCTTTACGACAAGTGTTTCAACCGGGCCATCAGTAGCCCCAGCATAAATACTGCCAGTGGCATCCCGAACAACTTCTTCATCTAAGTCTATGAGTAAAAGGTCGATATCGGTTATACGCGGACTGCCCGGGACATAATCGGCAATCTGCAGGCTGATGGTCTGACCCGCGAGCAAGTTCACCCGGTAGAAGTCGCTGCTGTCACCACCAGCCGAACGCGCCGGACCGGCAGGCCCTTCACCAGGCACGTTGACATAGCCACCCACGGTGCCGGGGTTAGGGATGAGTTGTGCACTTGCAAAGGAATCGTTGTCGCCGGCAATACCCACGGAAGAATCGTTGGTATCAACGTCCGCAGCAACGGCTGCAGAAACGGAAATCGTGCCGGCCAGATCGTAATCGCCCAGCGGGATTTGGGCCAGGGGATCGGGACCGCCTCCACCGCCACCGCCTCCACCACCACCGCCTCCACAGGCGGAAAGCAGTGCGGTCGTTGCTGCAATCGAAACTTTGCGGATGAAATCCACGGATGTTAATCCTCTTTATCCTTGTTCTTGCGGGCCCCTGCGCGCGCAGCGCGGCCCGTGTGTTATTTGACGATACAGGGAGAACAAACAGCCGACAACGGGCCAGGTTCCTCGCTCCTTCGCAAATCCTTATGCACTGAGACTAGACAGCCTTTTTCTTTTCAAGTTCGAAACCCGGCAGCAGTGGTACAACATCCAGCAACCAGCTGTTCTTACCGGGCGGGCGATGGTATGGCATATGCAGCCCGCCTCCGGGCTGCCTTTATCGTGTCGGCATCCAAGCCTGACTAAAGCGATATTTTACATGAGGTCTTTCTCTGTAGAACCCGCCGCGGATAGACTCACCGGGCAGTGGTTAGCTGGCGCACCATAGGGCCTTCCGGGATGTTATGCCAACAGCGGCGACCTGACATAAACCTCGTAGGTGCCCGCGCAAACGCCCGCCCGGCGGATGGCCGGTCGGTTAGGCCGGTCGCCTTATTGCCCCCCTGCAGGCCTCCTATATACTTGCGAATCACTAAGACCCATACCGTTCATCGAGGTGCCCCATGGTTAAAGCAGTTCATCTGGATGACTCCGACCAGGTTGCGGAAGTCGCCAAACACCCCAGCAGTTCTTCCTTTAAAGGTGTCAAAACCGGTTTTGAAGGCCGCGAAGACGAGATCGGCAAAGCCGTTCAAATGGCTCTCAAGACCATGGCAAACAGCGCCGGTTACCAGCACGAAATGAATGACGCACTGGTAAAAGCCCGCCTGCACGCCATACAGTTCGCAAAGGATATGGGAATCATGGACAAGTATGTCGAGCACGACATCAAGACCATGGCACCCATCAACGAACGTGTCGGGCAAATTATTGCCAAGACCGGCGACAAGGAAGCTGCACTGGTCGGTCTGTGCGAGCGAACCGCCTGCCACTATCACCTTGTGCTGGAAACTGAAACCGAGCCCGGCAAACGCACATGGAAGTCCCCCTGGGGTAACGTTCTTAAGCCCTGCCTGCGCCTGGGTATGTTTGACCTGACCGAACAGGAAATTCATGAAACCTGGTATATCCCGCGCGTGAAAGGCTACGCGAAAGCGATGGGAGTTGAGATTAAGGTATCGGACTGGAATGAAGACGGTACCGTAACACTCGAGCTTGTGGACTAGTTCCATTTGCTACAAACCTAAAACGGGGCTTTCGGGCCCCGTTTTTCTTGAGCCCATGAACAAACAGCCAAATTCCTGCATTCGAAATGCATTGTCCGCAGTTTTGCTGGCAGCACTGTTCGGCTGCACTCAACCAACTCCGAAATCGCATCACGATGTCATTGTTGTCGGCGCAGGCATTGCAGGCCTGTCTGCCGCACTTGAAGCGTCGGCACACGGCGCAAAGGTGCTGGTTATCGAGGCCAACTCGGTCGGCGGCGGTCATGCCGTTATTGCCGGCGGCTTTGCGATGGTCGACACCGCCCTGCAACGAAAGAAAGGCTACAAAGACAGCCCCGATATCGCATACCGGGACCTGATGGCGTGGGGGGAAACAGCGGACCCTTACTGGGTACGGCGCTATGCAGAGGAGTCAGGAACGGATGTTTATGACTGGCTGACTGCCGCCGGAGCGGAGTTCGTTGTCATTATCGATACGCCGGAAGATACGGTACCGCGTTTTCATTTTACGCGTGGTGCAGGGGTGAACGTAGTTGTCCCGTTAATGAGTAAAGCCCTAAAAGATATAAATATTGATTTCGCCTGGAACACACGCGTAACGGCGCTGGCAAAAAACAGGGGAGCCATAAGGGGCGTTGTCGGTGTAAACGAACGAACAGGCTCCCGGGCTTATTTCAGTGCTGAGAGCATCGTACTCGCGACCGGCGGTTTTCAGAATAACCTGAACATGGTGCGCGCCAATTGGCCGGCGGAGCGGAACCTGCCAAAGAAACTACTGAAAGGCGCCGGTCAGTTTGCCACCGGGGATGGCTATGTACTGGCGGAATGGGCGGGAGCTGACATGCAGCGCATGGACAGGCAGGTCACTTTCTATAACGGCGTGCCGGATCCCCGTGATAAATCAGGTACGTCGGCGCTGGTAGCAGAGAACCCTGCCGCGATATGGGTTGCCTCCAACGGCCGCCGCTTCATGGACGAATCTGCGGACAGTAAAGTGATGGCGGCCGCGGTAGACAAGCTGAAACCTGTAAGCTTCTGGATGCTGTTCGATGCAAACGGGGCGCGCCGACTGGGCCTGCGGGGAGCGCCCTGGATCGATCGCGACTCGGTAAAGCGTTACATACTCGATAATCCGGTAATTACCGCCAAGGGCGTGACGCTGCGGGAACTGGCCCTCAAAACCGGTTTGCCTGAGCATAGCTTACGCACCACGGTTGAAACCTGGAACCGGATGGTCGATGTCGGCACCGACTTTCAGTTCAATCGCTTTAGCGAAGAACATCAGCCTCGTGGCATACAAAGCCTGTCAAAAGCGCCCTACTACGCGATAAAGATTTACCCACTTACCCGAAAAAGTATGGGCGGACCAGCAATAGATAAGCTGGGCCGCGTGGTCAATGCAGCCGAACACCCGGTACCCGGATTGTTCGCAGCCGGCGAACTGACCGGTGTAGCCGGAATCAATGGCAGTCACGGCGGCGCGGGCACCTTCCTCGGGCCGTCCGTATTCACGGGCCGCATCGCAGGCAAGACCGCCGCACTCGAGTCATCAGCGAGAAAGAGTCCGGCGCTGGTGCTGGCGGAAGGTACGAACGCATTAATCGAGCAAGCAGTTGCAGACGGGAAACGGCCGGGCTACTGGCATTTCGATGTGTCACACCGACTGGTAAGCGAGCGCCGCTATAGCTGCAATGCCTGCCACAACGAATCGGCACCCATGCGAATGGCTGACAACCGGAAAGAAATGCTGGCACGATTAGACACCTGTACGCAGTGCCACTAACACAGGAATAAATTGTGACTAGCGAGCAGGCAACCGAAACTACGCAGGCAAAGTATCCGGATCCCGGTTACGCTTGGTATGTCGTTGTCATACTGACGATCGCTTACGTCTTTTCTTTTCTCGACCGGCAAATACTTAGTTTGCTGGTTGAACCCATACGCGCGGATCTTGGTATAAGCGATACGCAGATGAGCCTGTTGCAGGGCCTGGCGTTTGCAATTTTCTATACGCTCCTGGGTATACCGATAGGCCGGCTTGCAGACAAACGCAGCCGGTGCGGAATTATCGCTGTTGGAATTACTATCTGGTGCCTGATGACGGCAGCCTGCGGCCTTGCAAAAAACTTCGTGCAGTTATTCATCGCCCGCGTGGGCATCGGGGTCGGCGAAGCCACGCTGAACCCCAGCGCTTATTCACTTATCAGCGACTACTTCCCGCGTAAAAGCCGTGCAAGACCACTGAGTTTCTACAACATGGGCGTCTCACTCGGCGCCGGTATCGCGATGGTGCTGGGCGGGCAGATCATTGCCTGGGCATTCAGTCAGCCGCCCCTAACACTGCCTTTCGTCGGCGAATTATTTCAGTGGCAAATCGTGTTCCTGTTAGTAGGTTTGCCGGGCCTGTTCGTCGCCGTACTCATGATCACGGTGCGAGAACCGAAGCGGCAGGACAAGATATCGCTCGATGGCACTATCGAGGACGTAATACCGATACGCAAAGTCGTCCAGTTTTTGTGGGAACGACGTTCTACTTATCTCACGCTGTTTGTCGGCATGTCGGTCGTCACAATTATTGGCTACGGCTACTTCTCGTGGATTCCGGCGATGTTTATCCGTACCTGGGGCTGGTCTATCTCACAGATAGCGTTCGCTTACGGTGTGGTGATCCTGATATTCGGGCCGCTCGGGGTTAACCTCGGCGGTTGGCTTGCCGACCGCTGGTATAAAAAGGGACGCCGTGCAGCGCACATGCGCGTCACCCTGATCGGTGCGCTGATCATGGTACCTTCGTCCATACTCGCACCGCTGATGCCAACGCCAGAACTGGCAGTTTTGATGCTCGCGCCATCAACCATAGGCGGCGCCATCCCGACTGCGACTGCGGGGGCCGCCCTGATGATGATTGTGCCCAACCAGATGCGCGCACAGACAACCGCAATTTACTACTTCGTTATAAATGTACTTGGGTTGACTATCGGACCGCTCGCAATCGCCCTGATGACCGACTATGCCTTCCAGGACGAAAGCATGTTGCGCTATTCGATCTCTATCGTATCAGGTTGCGCGGGCGTTGCTGCGCTGGGATTCCTGGTCGCAAATATCAAACACTACCGTGCTTCTGTTATCGAAGCCGATGCCTGGAGCAATTGAAAAGCTTCAACTGGCCGTTAGTTGTTTAGTTAAAGGCGCGTTCGACGGCAGCTTCTACTTCCGAAAGCTGCTCGCAAAGCGAACGATGCAGTTCCAGTTGTCCTGCCGCCCTGACCTGGTTGTGCGTGCTTCGGTTGGCAAACATATCGGGGTTCCAGCCAAAATAGCTTTCGTTAAGCGCATCGGTTGTTAACCGTGCCGCCAGTTCCACCATGATCGTGCGTGTTGCAGGGATCAATGACGTTGATTCCTGCGTTGTCAGGAAATCACGCGCCTGCGATGCGTAACCCTCTATAGCCGCTGTAAAAAGATCCAGGCGAAACATGGTTCCCTCGGTGTCTTCACCGCATGGGTTACACCACGAACGAAATGCGTCGCCGAGTTCCAGCGGCAAAGGCATGTGCGCCAGCGTATCAAGGTCGATCATACAAATTGCGTTACCGGTGTCTGCATCAAAAACCAGGTTGGATATTTTTGGATCGCCGTGTACCAGCCGGTCGGGCAGCTCGGGCAAAGCGGGCAACTCTTCTGCCGCTTCAAGTACAGCCTCGGCCAGCGTTTCAATGGCCGCAAACGCTTCGTGATCTCGGTGTACTTCGAGTGCTTCACGTAGGGCTGCCAGGTGCCGCTCGGTATCGTGAACGCCGAGTCGCGTGGTGTGCAGCTCGATCTCCAGGTCGTCGACAGCCAGGTGGAATTTCGCCAGCAAGGCTCCCGCCTCATACGCCTGTCGCCCGGAAGTCAGCATGTCGTGACAAACGCCGGGAACGAAGCTTGTCATGCGCCAGGAGCGCTCATCGAGCTCTATCCACAGTTTGCCATCCTGTGTCGGGCGTATTCGCTGGGTTGCAAGGCCCTTTTTTTCCAGGTGCCGGGTCAGTGTATCGATATCGACATTGATCTGTGGATCAAAAACCGGGTTTAGCGCCTGTAGCACGTACCGCTCACCGTCCGCGGTAGCAACCAGGAACGTATCGTTGATCAAGCCTGTACCGAAGCGTTCGGCAGATGTGATGGTGGTAACGCCGAACTCCTGCAAAACGGCGTCAGGTATTTCAGTCAATGGCCAGCCCTGGTAAATTCTGGATGGATCAGTAACCGATGACTTTGCCGGTGTACTGAAAAATCTTGCCAGAATCTTCCATGGTCGTCGTTTCGATAACGTTGATCATGCCCGCGATGCTGTCTTCTTTCAGCGTAAGATCGAGACCCAGGTTCATTTTTTCATTCATCTTGGTCAGCATACCCTGCGTATCTACAAGGCCAGGATTAAGCAATACGACAACGATATCATCCCCTTTCACAGAATCAGCCACATTTACCATCATCATGTTCAGTGCTGCTTTACTTGTGCGATAAAGCATCGTGCCCTGCGACGGCATGGCATCAATGTTAGCAAATGAGCCGCCCTTGGAACTCACCGCAACCAGGCGCTTTTTCTTGCCGGCCTTAAGGTTCGGCAGAAAGGCTTCCGACACTTTCAGCGGGCCACGCAGGTTTACATCCATAAACTGGTCGAAGCGGTCGTAGTTAACCTTACCGAACAACTGTTTGGGGTCCGGCGACCCGGATATTGCCCCGTTATTAAGCAAGACGTCTATGGGCTGACCCTTGTACTGCTCGGCCAGCTCATCGACGCGCGCAAGGTCCGTGATATCAAGCTGCTCTATGATCACGTTGCTGTTCTCTGCCGCGAATGTCTGCAGATCTTCCGCTTTCTCGGGCTTACGGGCAGTCGCAATAACCTTCCAGCCCAGCGCGGTATATTGCTTGACGAATTCGAAGCCCAGCCCCCGGTTCGACCCGGTAATCAGGACTGTCGGCGTATAGCCTTCCTCGCCTTCCGCTGCAGCCAGCGTTAGCGGCCCAAAATATGCCGCGAGCAGCAAGATGCCGCAAAGCCCGGATGCCAGTTTCCGTATAATCATTATTTCTCCCCTGTACACGCGCCTTGCCGACGGTGCCGCCTTTATATCGATTTTCAATAGTTTATTCGCCTGATACGCGGATATGCCGCTGATTCAGATCCTGTCCATTTTCACGATTACTGACAATTCATGCACAATGCCGGAACCACGGAGCATACAGGCCAGCAAACCGAATGTCCGACCACAGAACATTCAGCATAGACAAGACCCAACGCCATATAGGCCCAATATGGCTAAGCCCGGGAGTTGCCCCCCGTAACGTTCTTACGCTGTTTATCTCAGCGGCCATGGCTATCGGTTTTATCAACCTGCTTAACCTTATACAGCCCCTGCTGTTGCAGGAGCAGCTCGGCATGACCACGGGTGAAGGTGATTTTACGGCCAACGTTTACATTGCGCTTGAATTAACCTCGCTGATCGTTGTCATTCCCCTGGCCAATCTCTCGGACATCATCGGCCGGCGGCCGATATTCACCAGCGGATTTCTGATCATTTGCCTGGGTCTGCTCATCATTCCAACAGCCACGACCGGTCTGGAACTGATGCTGTACCGGATATTTACATCCGTCGGCGTTGCCTGCTGCACCACGATGATTGCGTCCCTCGCGGCCGACTACCCGCAGAATGCTTCGCGTGGAAAATTTATCGGCGCCAACGGGATCTTCTCGGCGCTGGGGGTTGTTGCTGTCGGTAGTGGACTGACCCAGCTGCCAAAATTGTTCACGTCAATGAACTACTCGATCGCAGATTCGATCGCCTACACGCTCTGGATCGGCGGTGCGCTGGCTATCGCAACAGCCGTAATTACCTTTGCGGGCATCAAGAAAGGCCGCGTCGCGAGCCACGAAGAAAAATTACCTTATCTTGAGAACATGCGGGTTGGTTTTCGGGAGATAAGCAAAAATCCCAGGCTGATGCTGGGCTGTGGCGCCACCGCATTGTCGCGTGGCGACCTGACCGTACTCGCGACATTTTTTGCACTGTGGGTGCAAAAAGTCGGCACCGAACAAGGTATCGAAGCGGTCTCTGCATCGGCAACCGGTGGCAAACTATTCGGACTGATGCAAATGGCGATGCTGCTGTTTATGCCCGTTATCGCAATTATTGTTGACCGGCTGGACCGTGTAACAGCGCTGGGCATTGCGATATCGTTCGCAGCCGTGGGCTATTTTGCACTGGGGTTTGCGCCCAACCCCTTCGAATCAAATCTGATTTACGTCGTCGCGGTCCTGGCTGGCTTCGGTGAGGCGGCCATTCTTGTTTCGGTTCCCTCGCTTGTCGGGCAGGAAGCGCCGGGGCGGTTTCGCGGCTCGATTATCGGCGTCGCGGCCAGTTTCGGTGCAGTCGGAATAATCCTGACCAACAAGGCCGCCGGTTACCTGTTCGACAACTGGAGCTACCAGGGGCCGTTTATATTTATGGCATTACTGAACTGTAGCATGCTGCTTTGGGCAGTTTCCGTGCGGCTAAGGACGGGGACCACGCGCAATCAGCAGCAAACCCTGGCATCCGCCGATTAGTAGACAACCATGACGATAACTCGTTCGATAAGGAGTTTCTGCTGTTTGATTACCATTGCCGCCCTGGCCGGTGGGCTCGGCAGCTGTGACAGCCAAACGGACAAGAGGTCCAAACGAAAGACCGGACTTCGATACCTACGCGGAGGCGGGCCACCCCTTCGCCGACTACTGGGGCATCTGGGTCGAAACATCCTGTCCGGCAGGAGTCGGGTCGGGCGAGATGGTCGACTGCTGTTTCGAGATGGGGGGGGCTGTTCAGATGGCCGGCCATATCCGCCGCCACGGCTTGCAACGCTGGGCCGGGCACGCAATGACCTGGATCCGTCGCTCGCTTACGACATTTCCGAGTTCGGCCACCTGGGTTTCGACGCGAGCGACGGCCCTCCCGATCCTGATCAGCCGGTGCAGTCGCAATATCGCGGCACCTGGGCCACCTGGAACCCGCCCAACGACGACCCCCGTGTGGGCCGGCTGCTCGCAAAGCATGTGGTTGATTACCTGGCAAACAGCGCGGCGAAATGAGTGGTTGCGGGGCGCGCGGCCCGGTTTGACTGCTACCGCCGTGTGGGGCATAACACTTGTCAAACGCCCCTAACAAAAACGGATAACAAACATGCGGAACCAAAGAACCGGAATTAGTCGCCGTACCGTTGTTCAGGCGATCGGCAGCGTACCCCTGCTTGCAGCAGCTGCAGGCTGCCAGCGCGCATTAAATCAGTCCGATGTGATCGTCATAGGTGCCGGTCTTTCGGGCCTCAACGCAGCACTGACACTTGAATCGGCAGGTCTGTCGGTAACGGTGCTCGAAGGCCGCGATCGTGTCGGCGGACGCGTGCAGTCACTGCGAAATATTCCCGGCAGCCCGGAGGTCGGTGGCACAGCCTTCTCCCCGGGTTATGCGCGGCTCGTCGATGCAGCCGACAAGTACGGTGTCGAGTTGCTCGACATTACGCCCGTAATTCCCTACTTCTTCGACCGCCAGGTCATACTGAAGGACCAGATCATTACGAAAGAAGAATGGCCGGAAAGCGAGCACAACCCGTTCCCGGAACAGTTCCGCAAAATACCGCCCTATGCCTATTTCAATATACTGATGGGTGCAATCAATCCGCTAAAAACCGCGGATGCCTGGATCAAGCCGGAAAATGCGCACCTGGATATTTCCCTGCACGACTGGTTGCTGCAAATGGGTCAGTCGGAAGAGACGATCCAGCTGGCTTATAACACCAACCCGACTCATGCCGTAACTGCAAAGGATATTTCCGCCCTGATGTCGATGAATGCCGGCTTCTTCGGCAGCATGCAGCGCACACTGGTCGCCAATAACCCGATCAAGGCCCACACGGCGAAAAACGGCAACATGTCGATACCGGAGGGTATGGCCAATGGCTTGAAGACTGAAGTGCGGTTCAATACACGCGTTACCGGAATCCGTTCGAACGGCGGCGGCGTCGAAGTGCATTGCGAAGACGGTACCGTCCATCGGGCGTCACGGGTCATCTCATCGATGCCGATATCAACTCTGCGCAACGTCAAGATCGACCCGGTGCTGACCGGCGACCAGGAGCTCGCGGTGCGCACCCTGGAATACCAGCAAATCAACCAGTTACACCTCGTAGCCAAAAAGCCCTACTGGGAAGAAGACGGCATGAATCCGAACATGTTTACCGACAGCCTGGCGGGCATGGTCCTCTCTGAGCACAAGGGCGAGACCCCGGAAGATATCACCAGCATTACGCTATGGCTGCGCGGCGAACGCGCTGTCTGGGCGGACTCGGTGCCTGAAGAAGAGGCCATCAGTGCGGTGGTGGCAGACCTGGAGCGTTTGAGGCCGGCAGCCAAGGGTCAGCTCGAAGTCATGGGTTACAAGTCCTGGTGGCATGACCCCTTCGCACTGGGCGACTGGGAGGTCTACAAGCCCGGTGAAATATCGGCTTTCGCCAGCGCGATAAGCCCGCCGCACGGACGAATCCATTTCGCCGGCGTCCACACCGCCCTCACTAATCGCGGCATGGAAGGTGCGATGGAGTCGGGTGAGAGAGCCGCCCTCGAAGTCCTGGCTCTCTCCTGAAGATTTCAGGCGACACGATGCGGTGTTAAGCATCGGCTCACAATGCTCATGTACTGGCGTGTACACTCCGCTTGTTCGCCGACCCTTGCCTTGCCTCGAGCTCGCCTGAAACCTTCAGCAAAGGGCCAGGCAGGCTCATGCTTTAGCCGTAGACTGGACTCACTACAGTGCCTCGTAGAAAATGCCCACCCTTTCTTGAAGCATCCGGTGCCACGATCCGCCGGATGTACGCTTTGCAGGAGTCACGATGCCCCTGATCAGAACATTTCGCGGCCTGCGGCCGGTGCCGGACCGCGCCGCCGATGTTGCAGCACCGCCCTATGACGTATTGAATACCGCGGAGGCGCGTGAACGGGCAGTCGGGCGACCATGGAGTTTCCTGCATATATCCAAACCGGAAATCGATCTGCCCGAACGTATGGATCCCTACGCGGCAGAAGTCTATGCAAAAGGCGCCGAAAATCTGCAAAAGCAGGTCGATGAAGGCATCCTGGTGCGTGAAACCGAACCCTGCTTTTACGTTTACCGGCTGCGCATGGACGATCACATTCAGACCGGGCTGGTATTTACGGGTTCGGTCAAAGCCTATGACAAAAACCGTATTCGCAAACATGAATTCACGCGGCCGAAAAAAGAAGATGATCGTGTTCGGCAGATTACAGCGCTGAATGCACAAACGGGCCCGGTGCTGCTGGCCTATCGCAGTTCCACCGACGTAGCAAATATCGTCAACGAGGCCGCCAGCGCCGCCCCTGTCTACGATCTGGTTGCAGACGACGGCGTGGGCCATACCATCTGGGTTCTGGATGACAAAGACAAGATCGCCCGGTTAACCATTTTATTCGAGGCTATGGATGCGTTGTATATCGCGGACGGCCACCACCGGTCCGCGTCCGCATCCAGGGTCGCGCACGCGCACAACGAACAGGAAGGTACGAGTGCAGGTAATAATTCCTGGGATTACTTTTTATGCGTCGCCTTCCCCCACAACGAAACGCAGATACTCGATTACAACCGTGTTGTCCGCGACCTGAACGGACACACGGTGCAAAGCCTGCTGGATAAGCTGGGCGAAGCGTTCACCGTTACCGCAAGTGCGGAGCCGGCCAAACCGGCGAAGCCCGGCCGGTTCGGTATGTACCTCGACGGTCAGTGGTATGTACTCAGTATCGATCCCGACAGGGTGCCCGATGACGACCCGGTTGCCCGCCTCGACATTAGCCTGCTGCAGGCTAATGTGATCAGCTCGCTACTCGGCATTAACGATCCGCGCACGGATGACCGTATCGATTTCGTTGGCGGTATCCGCGGCCTGGCGGAACTGGAGAAGCGCGTGGACAGCGGCGAGATGGCAGTGGCGTTCGCGCTCTACCCCACCACCATGGAAGCGCTGATGGCGGTCGCCGACATCAATGAAGTCATGCCGCCGAAATCGACGTGGTTCGAGCCCAAGCTGGCTGACGGCTTACTATCCCACGTACTGGATTGACTCTTTGAATATGGGCGCACGGCGCTATTAGCTGCGGTAGGATTGTCGCCCGCTAATTCGGAAGGTTATATTTATGTCTGAACCACACCCTGATATGCCCAAACAGTGGATCAAGGGCATGGAACCCACGATGAACGACAAGGGTTTCATGTTCGCAATCCTTGACGAATTTGCCAATGAGTTTATCCAGCTATCGGGCGCATCCGAGGACGAAGTCCTGGAACTCGGTTGTGCTTACGGCGTGGCCACCATCAAGGCGCTGGAGGCAGGCGGGCGCGTTACCGCCTGCGATATGGACGAGCGACACCTCGAAGTCCTGCTGTCGCGCGTCCCGGACGAATGCCGGGACCGGCTGACCCTGAAAGCAGGCACGCTGCCGGACATCGACCTGCCGGAGAACCATTTTGGCGCCGTGTTGTGTTCGCGTGTAATTCATTTTCTACGCGGGGATGATATCGATGCGACGGTGCGCAACGTATTTCGCTGGCTTAAACCGGGTGGTCGCTTTTTTCTTGTAGCCGACACCCCCTACGGTATCTGGCGTAATTTCATTCCTACCTGGGACGCCAATATCGAAAAAGGCGAACGCTGGCCAGGCCTCATGGAAAGGCTACTCGATTTTCTACCGTTTACGCCCAGCCGGGAAGATGCTGGCCCGGAATTCATGAACCTGATGAGTCCTGACCTTTTGGAAAGGACCTGCAAAGAAGCCGGCTTCGAGGTGGAAAGAGCGGTCTGGGTACGGCGTGACGATTTTGGCAGCAAGGGCCGCATGGATGGCCGGGAAAACTGCGGCCTGGCTGCTATCAAGCCGGTTTAGGTGAGGCACCGATACCATGATAAAGGGATTTCACCATGCTGCCATTTCGACGCCTGATCTCGAGCAATGTGTCCGCTTTTATACGGAAGTCATCGGCGGCAAGGTAGCCTGGACATTCGGTTGGCCGGCCGGCACGCCGGAAGCCGACGAGGTAACCGGCCTGCAAAACTCTGAAGCCAGCGCGGCTATGTTGAAAATCGGTGAAACTTTTCTGGAAGTATTTGAATTTACGTCACCCGAGCCCGGGCAACAGGTCAAATTACGGCCGGTTAACAACCACGGCATTACACATATCTGCCTGGAGGTAGAGGATATACATGCAGAATACGAACGCCTGAGTGCTGCCGGCATGCCTTTCAACTGCGAACCGCAGGCGCAGGAAGGCAGTTCAATGGTTTACGGGCGCGACCCCGACGGTAATGTAGTCGAACTGATTGAATTCACCGGCTGACTCTTTAACAACCACCCAAACTGCGGATCCAGGCGTCAATAAGAGCGACCCCGGCATCATCTACTACGTTGGAGCCAAGCGGCGGCATGCCGTTCACGTCACGGCGATCCATGCGGTTAAGCAATGCCGAACGAGCAGGCTCACCAGGTGCGATCAGGAGCGGGTTGTTAATACCCATGTCGCCGGAACTCGGCGCCACATTGCAGGTATTCGTTGCGCCCAACGCGGTGGTGTACCTAAGGTCCATATCGGAAGGTATGCCTGCACCCGTACGGTGACAGTGCGAGCAGTTCGTGTGCAGATAAGCGCGGGCACGGTCATTCAGCGATGCACCAACATCGTTAGGATTCGTCAACTGCGGTTGCGTGGCCGGGGCCCCCACCAATGCCGGGTCAAACACATCAATGTCATCGAGTGTCGTAAGCTGATTAGCCGTTCGTCCTGTCGACAGATACGTAAAATCACCGTTCAGCTGTGCGGTTTCCGGCCCGAGGCTTCTGCCGGAGGAATCACGATGACATACCAGGCACAGCGGAGAAACAGTCTTCAACAGTCGACGCACGGTAACACTCTCGTAGACAGACAACCGGCAACCTGAAAAGCACC
>MPMD02111879.1_pt1 | contig 34035 bp, 24 predicted proteins | sample 1617291 | NCBI WGS metagenome assembly MPMD02 (sample SAMN05944810, study PRJNA350692) | marine metagenome | biome: marine; feature: ODZ; material: water; isolation source: 120 m water sample filtered on 30 um supor filter | place: Pacific Ocean | collected 2012-04-09 | depth 120m m | reverse complement strand
GAGAACGTCTCTCCCCCCGCCAGCCAGGCCCGAACCCGCTCCGGATCGACCTGCATCCGCTGGTCAACCTCGTGAGCCCGCACGATGGTCTCCACGACTCCGCTCACATCCAGCAGGTTGTGGTCCCGGCAGACCTGCTCGAGGGTATCGGTGGGCTGAAAACCGCAGGAGGAGCAGCCCCCCACGTGGTAGCGCTGGAACAGGGCCCGCTGGGCGGAGGGCACGCGCTCCAGGACCTGAGCCATGGTCAGGTCCAGGGTGATCTCAGGTTGAAGGTCGCTCACGGTGTGCGTCTGGAAAGGAGGGAGACGGGTGGGAGGGCGCTGACGCCTCACCCAATGTAACCCGTACTGCCACCAGCCCTCACGCCAGAGCACCCAAACGGTCCACTCCCCCTCTCTCCCACTTGCTAGAGACGCTCCGGGTCCATCGGCGTCCTCCACAACCCCCGGGGTGGTGCGCGGGGGGGTCGCTCCACTACGCTCTGCGGTCGCTTCGCTCGGCAGGAGTCCACCCCATGGCGCAGACACGAATCACACCCCGCTCCCAGGATCACGCCCAGTGGTATCAGGACGTGATCGCGGAGGCTGAACTGGCGGAAGCGGCGGGCGTCGTCAAGGGCTGCATGGTCATCCGGCCCCACGGGTTTGCCATCTGGGAGAAGATGCAGGCCGACCTCGACCGGCGCTTCAAGGAGACTGGCCACCAGAACGCCTGCTTCCCACTCCTGATCCCGATGAGCTTCATCGAGAAGGAGGCGGAGCATGTCGAGGGTTTCGCTCCCGAGCTGGCGGTGGTCACCCACGCCGGCGGCAAGGAGCTGGAGGAGAGCTACGCCATCCGGCCGACCTCCGAGACCATCGTCGGCCACTTCTTCTCCAGGTGGATCGACTCCTGGCGCGACCTTCCGCTGCTCATCAACCAGTGGGCGAACGTCATGCGCTGGGAGTTGCGCACGCGCCTGTTCCTGCGCACGAGCGAGTTCTTCTGGCAGGAGGGGCACACGGCCCACGCCACCCACGAGGAGGCGCTCGAAGAGGTCGTGCGCATGCTCGACGTCTACCGCGACTTCAGCCACGAGATGATGGCCCTGCCCGTGTTGCGCGGGATCAAGACCGCCAACGAGCGCTTCGCCGGCGCCCTCGAGACGCGCTGCATCGAGTCCTACATGCAGGACGGCAAGGCGCTGCAATCGGGCACCAGCCACGATCTCGGCCAGAACTTCGGCAAGGCCTTCAACGTCACCTTCCAGAACGCCGAGGGCGAGCGCGAGCACGTCTGGCAGACCTCCTGGGGAATGTCCACGCGCCAGATCGGCGCCCTGATCATGGGGCACTCCGATGACGCAGGCCTGGTCCTTCCGCCGCGCCTCGCACCGATCCACGTGGTGATCGTCCCCATCTACCGCTCGGAGGACGACAAGAGCTCCGTGCTGGAAGCCACGGCCAAGGTGGCCACCGAACTGCGCGACGACGGCCTGACGGTCAAGATCGATGACCGCGAGGGCATCAAGCCGGGCGCGAAGTACTACGAGTGGGAGCGCAAGGGCGTCCCCTTGCGGCTCGAGCTCGGTCCGCGGGACCTCGAGCAGCGCTCGGTGATGGCCAAGCGTCGCCTATCCGATGTGGACGAGCGGGGCCGGCCGATGAAGGAAACGCTCCCTCTCGAGAACGTCGGCGTGAGTGTCGGTGCGATCATGGACGAATTCCAGCAGCACCTCTTCGAGCGCGCTCTCGCCCTGCGCGAGGAGAACACGGTCGAGGTCGATTCCTGGGACGACTTCAGCGACATCTTCGCCGGGCAAGGATCGAAGTTCGTGTACGCCCACTGGGACGGCACGGGCGAGACCGAGCTCGCGATCAAGGGCGCGACGAAGGCCACGATCCGCTGCATCCCCTACCCCGGCGAGGGCCCCGACCCCGAGCCGGGGTCGTGCATCAAGACCGGCGCGCCCAGCGCGCAGAAGGTCCTGTTCGCGAAGAACTACTAGGCCGCCAGCCGAGAAGGAACGCGCCCTCAGTCCATCCGGTAGGCATCGGCCGTGGGCTTGAGCGGTCGGTTCATCCACAGCGGGCGGCGCAAGCCACCGGGGCCGGGGGCGGGGCGCGTCATCGCCCGCCACTCCTCCCAGACCTCGACGGAGAGGTTCGTGTCCACGAACACGTCTCCGTAGCGGTCGCCCTCCTTGGCCGGCCCGACGCGCACCTTCTGATGCCAGCAGTGCATCCCGCTGATCGGATCGGGCTGGACCGGGAAGGTGAGGTTCTGGTTCACGCCGCTCTCCTTCCAGAACACCCGTTCGGTGTCGGGATCGGCGCTCGCGTGGGGACCGGGACGCTCCTTCTGGCGCAGGAGGAAGGTGCCCTCCCCGCGCTCGATCTCGACCAGGGAACTCGCGATCTTCTGCCCTCCGATGGAACGGAACAGCCGCCAACGGCCCACATGGTGCGAACAGGCCACGACGCCGGGATGGATGCCCTCGGTCTCCCACACGCGCGCCACGAAGTAGCCGATGCGGGTCGCGACGCGCACGAGACCCTCGCTCTCCAGACCGAGGGCGGCGACGTCGGTCGGGTGCACCCAGAGCGGATTGGTGTGGGAGATCTCCTGCAGCCACTTGGCGTTCCCCGAGCGCGTGTGGATCAGGGTCGGCAGGCGGAAGGTGGGCAAGAGCGCCCGATCACCGGCCTCGAAGTCCATTTCGCCCCAGTGCACCTGCGAACGGATGTAGCCCGGGAGCGCCTGCTCGCGATGCCCCCACTAGGCCAGGGTCTTGGAGTAGAGCTCCAGCCGGCCGCTGGGGGTCGGGAAACCGGCGCGGCGCTCGTCCTCGCCGACATCGACGCCGTCGGACTTGCCGCTCTCGTAGCGTTCCTGCCCGGCGTAGGGCACGGCGAACGCTCCACGCCGGCGCATGTACTCCAGGGGTTCGACTCCCTCGGCTCGCGCGGCTTCCGGCAAGCCGGGGACACCATTCTCGAAGATGTCGGCGTAGTACTCATCGAGAGAAATGGGCTCGCCCGGCCGCTCGCGCGACTCGAAGTACCGGGCTATCCCGCGTGAGCCGTCGGGATCAATACGATGCGTGAGGGCGATCCAGAACTCGGCCTCCTCCCAGACGCTGCCGGGGTTGGAGCCAAGGGTCGTCTCGACCTTCTCGCCCTCTCTCCGTCGGTATTCCCGCAGCACCGGCTGGCGAAATCCGATCCAGGTCCCCGCGTGGGTCTCCTGGCTCATCAGGTCGTGACGCTCGGGGCCGAGGCCCGTGGGGAGCACGTAGTCGGCCCACTGAGCCGTCTCCGACCAGATGGGGGAGAGCGCCACGTGACAGCCGACGCGTTCGGTGTCCTCGAGCATCTCGATCCACGCGCAGCCGTCGGGATTGGTCCAGACGGGGTTGTAGACGCGCGTGAAGTAGACGTCGACGCGCTTGTTCTGGTCCCGCAACAGGTGCGGCAACAGGAAGCTCATCTCGTAGTGCGAGAGGGGATACTCGCTCGGCCAGATGGTCTCGTTCCAGCGCGTGTTCGCGGGCGGCTTCTCACTCGGCTGTGGCACGAACTTGTCCCAGGAGTTGGGGTTCAGACCGCCGGGCGTGCCGACGCTGCCCGAGAGCACGTGCAGGAAGAGCAGCGAGCGCGCCACCTGCCACCCGCCCAGGTGACCGCTGGCGGTGCTGCGCCACAGGTGGCTCGAGAAGGCGCTGCCGGCGGCGTCGATCTCGTCCGCGAGCTTTCCGACGATGTCAGCCGGGATGCGGCACTCCTTGGCGGCGAACTCGCTCGTGTAGCTGGCATAGGTCTCGAGCAGCTTCTCGATCAAGCGTTCGAAGCTCCCGTCGCCCTCGGGGTCCTCGGCGGCCAGAAAGGCCTCCCAGTTGGTCCAGCGGCGCAGGAAGTCGGCGTCGAAACGCCCCGAGGCGAGCAGCTCGCGGGCAACGGCGAGCAGCAGCGCTCCCTCCGTGCCCGGCCAGGGCGCCACCCAGACGTCCGCGCGCGAGGCAGTGTTCGACAGGCGCGTGTCCACAACCGCCAGGCGCGCCCCCGCGCTGCGCGCGTCCACGATGCGCTGGGCGTGGGGATTGAAGTAGTGCCCGGTCTCGAGATGAGCCGAGATCAACAGCATGAACTTCGTGCACGAGTAGTCCGGCGAGGGGCGATCGGCCCCGAACCACAGGGTGTAGCCCAGGCGCGCGCCGGCGCTGCAGACGTTCGTGTGGCTGTTGTGGCCGTCGACGCCCCAGGCCTGCAGCATGCGCAGGACGAAGTGGTCGTCGCCGGGACGGCCGACGTGGTACATGATCTCGTCGTGACGCTTCTCGTCGAGGGCGGTGCGGATACGCCCGCCGATGTCGTCGAGGGCCTCTTCCCAGGAGACGGGCTCGAACTGGCCCGAACCCCGCGGCCCGCTGCGCTTGAGGGGCTCGAGGATGCGCTCGCCGTCGCGCACCTGGTTGATGGTGGCCGGCCCCTTGGCGCAGGTGCGCCCGCGGCTGCCGGGGTGCACGGGGTTGCCCTCGAACTTCTCGATTTGACCGGTCGCCTTGTCCACAAAACCGAGCAGGCCGCACGCGGACTCACAGTTGAAGCAGATCGTCGGAACGCACGCAAAGTGGCGTTCGTGGCGCTCGGGCCAGGCGCTCGGGTCCAGCTCGACCCAGTCATCCCAGAGTTCGGGCGGCGGGCCGACGGCCAGCTCCCAGGGTGATCGGCGGGATTCGTTCACTCGCTTCCTTCTCAGCTGATGGGTAGGGCCTGACCGGCGCGGACGAAGAGGTGTTCGGCGAACCACAGACCAACGACGGCGCAGGCCGCCGCGGGGATCGGCAACCCCACGGCGATCAAGGCCAGGGGCACGCCCGTCCCCAGGCCAATGCCGACGAGCCAGTGGACTCGGGCGTAGGGCCCGTGGGTCACGAGTCGCACCGCACGCTCGTACTCCCGCTCGCGATCGCGCGGCGCCAGGCGGCTCTCGATGCACATCATGAAGAGGTGGGCGAAGAGACTCAGGGAGAGGACTCCCGCGAGGCGCTCCGTTGCCGCGTCTTCCCACCCCAGGAGCGGTTGCAGGAGGATCAGCAGAGCGCTCCCCCCCAGGGCGGCCTGGGCGAGCAGGTGTAGCCACAGGCCGCGCTTCATCCACAGCACACGACCGCGTGCCTGGCCGAAGAGCCAGCCGGTGTAGGCCGCGGTGGCCGCCCCCGCGATGCAGGTGGCGAGGATTCCCGCCGTGCCCAGCACGGTCCCGATCTCCCAACCCGCGAGATGCGCGGCGAGCCAGAGAGTGAGCAGGGCTCCGTAGGCCATGATGATGAAGGTCCCGCGCGCCAGCCAGGAGTCCCAGTTAGGGTGCACGAGGATGCGCCAGAAGCGCTCGGGGCGCTTGAGGTCCGCGATCAGCAGGAGCCCGGTGACGGCCAGAAAGAGGAGCGCCAGGCCGATCGGTACGAGTCCGGGTGTGGCCCCGTCGGCGGCGGCGTAGGCGGCGACTGGAAAGACGCCCGCGGACAGGGACTTGGCGAAGAGGTAGCCGGTGATCTTGCCTCCCCACGCCACAGAGCGCGGCACATCGTAGGTCGTGCGGGCACGCGCCTCGGCGGCCTCCACGGCCTCACGCGCGTCGAAGTCCTGGGCATCCAGGCGCTCTCCGGTCGGCCCCTGCGCCCAGAGGTAGCCGCCGCTCGTAGCGGTCAGGTTGGGATCCAGGCCGGCCGGCGCCGCCTCGCGGTAGAGCACGTTCGGCCCGGTGCCGGCCTCTTCCTTGCGGCCCGTGAGGTTGAACTCCTCGCGCATGCGCGAGACCACGCTCTGGGGATCGTCGAAGTCCCCGGGCACGATCGCCTCGGTGGGGCAGACGACGGCACAGGCGGGGGCCAGGCCGATCTCGGTGCGGTGAGCGCAGAAGTGGCACTTCTCCGCGATTCCCTTGTCGGGGTTGATGTAGAGGGCGTCGTAGGGGCAGCCGTGCATGCACGACTTGCAGCCGATACAACTCTTGGGGTTCACGTCCACGATCCCGTCGGGGCGCTTGGCCAGCGCGCTCACGGGACAGATCGTGACGCAGGGAGCGTCGCTGCACTGATTGCAGCGCAGCACGGCGAAGGAGCGCCGCACCGTCGGGAACTCCCCTTTCTCGGTGTACTTGACCCAGGTGCGGAAGCTCCCGAGCGGCACGTCGTTCTCGGACTTGCAGGCCACGGTACACGCGTGGCAGCCGATGCACTTTGAGTGGTCGATGACGAAGCCGAGCTGCAATGGATGGCCCTCCAGTGGCGCACGGATCCTATCCCGAGCAACCACCGAACAGGTAGGGCCACGCGAGAGAGAAAGCGCTCAGCTCGCCAGCCCTACGGCGAAGACCAGCGCCGCAATCAACGCCGCACCGGCGAGGACGGCCAGCACGAGTCCCACGACCTTGACCCAGCTCAAGGGCGCCTTGCCCACCACCCGGCCAGTCTGTCCATGGACGAGGACCGTGTAGGTCTCGCCCTTGAACGCGTACTGCACACTCCAGATCGGAAGCAGGACGTGCTTCCAGCGCACGTCGAAGATCCGGTTCTGGACCCGCAGGTTGCGCTGGGTATCTCCGGGAACGTCTCCAGCGCAGCGGCGGCGCTGGGAACCGACGACCATGGCCGCTCCCTCCTCCCAGGCGCCGTCCAGGTCCAGCCGGTACTCCTCGGCTCGCCAGCCGGCCAGGTACTCGGGGCGATAGGGGACGAGGGCTGAGGTGTCGAATTCGCCCAGCTTGCGCACGAGGCCAGCGGGTTGTCCGCCCGATGCCAGCACGAGCAGGTCGTCGTAGGCGTCGTCGCGCTGGCCCCAGGCCGGCACCCAGCGCACCTTACGCACGCGTCGGGTGCGGCGCACGCGACGACCGTTGGTCCTGGTCCAGTAGCTCTGCGTGACCCAGTAGTAGTGGCCCGCGTCCGCGGACCAGTCCGAGTGCACGCCGCAGTCAAAAGTCCAGAAGGGGACGTAGATCCCCACCGCGTCGAAGCGGCGCGTCTTCTTGAGCTCGTTGGGCCTAAACCACAGGCCGCCGATCCAGCGTCGGAAGTTCGCCTCGACCGCCGTCCGCCCCACATCTAGGGGGATCAGGGACTCGGGGCGGATCGCGTTGCGGTTCGCCTCCTGCTCGAGCACGCTCGGCGAGCCGCAGTAAACGCATTGCTGGGACGTCGTCGCCTCCTCGAAGCTGACGCGCGCTCCGCAGTTCTCACACTCGGACACGCGCAGCTCGAGCCCCAACCCGCGCGTCGCCTCCCCGGCCTCGGACAGGGCGCGCTCGACGATCACACCCTCGGCGCGCGGCACCTGCACCACCGCCCCGCAGTGGTCGCAGTTCATCGCGTCCACCTCGGGATCCCACGTCATGTCCGCCCCGCAGCCATCGCAGGGAAAGCCGATGTTGGCGCTCTGCCCCGGCTCCTCGATCTCCTCCTCGATCTCCTCGCCTTCCCGACTCTCTCGCACCTGCTCCGTCATGGGCTCGTCTCCATTGATGGCGATCCGTTGAATGCGCCCGTATTCTGTGCGTAGAGGGCTGTGGAGTTCCACCTGCCCCGGATTTCTGATCGAGAGGAGCACGATGCCATGGGTGTGATCGACTGGTTCAAGCGCGGCGTGGGCGAGATGATGGTCGCCCGTCCGGATGACGCGAAGGCGCACGTTGTCTGGAAGCACCCCGACCCCACCATTCCGCTCAAGTCCCAGTTGACGGTGGAGGCGGACGAGCGCGCCGTGTTCTTCCGCGACGGCAAGGTCGTGAAGACCCTCGAGCCCGGGCGTCACACCCTCGACTCCTCGAACCTGCCCTTCCTCTCGGACCTCATCGATAGCTTCACGGGCGGGAACGTCCTCATCGCAGAGGTGTTCTTCGTCAACGTCCGCGAGCACGTGGGCGTCAAGTTTGGCGGACGCATCGGGCATGTCGAAGACCCCAAGAGCGGTGTCCCGGCCGAGACCCTCGTCCACGGCGAGTTCTCCTTCAGGGTCACGGATCCCGAGAAGCTGATCGTGGGCCTGGTAGGCATGGGACGTGCCGAGTCCTACATGGTGCGCTCGTGGATGAAGGAGCAGGTGCTGAAGGTCATCCGCGACCGCGTGGCCGAGCTCTTCGTGAAGCACAAGTGGCCGCTCCTGGACGTGACGTCGGGCGCCTACACCGAGGAGATTGAACGGGACGTCCTGGCCGGCCTCGCCGAACACGTGGGCAGCTACGGCATCGAGATCGTTCGCCTGGGCAACTTCGTCATCGCGATCGACGAGGAAGACGCGGACAACCTCAAGAAGCTCTACACCGACGCGGCCTACCTGCGCACGGTGGGCGGCGTGGGCCAATACCAGCAGTTCGCGGCCGGCAAGGCCATGATGGGCGCCGGCGAGGGCATGGCCCTGGGCGCCGGCGAGGGCGGTGGTGGCGGCGGCGGGGGCCTGCTTGGAGGCGCCGGCCTCGGGGTCGGCTTCGGTCTGGCCCAGATGCTCGTCAAGGACCACAAGGGCGGTGAAATGCTCGCCCCGGCAGCCGCGGGCATCGTCTGCGCGGCCTGCACGCAGACCGTGCCGCCCGGCAAGTTCTGCGGGAAGTGCGGGACAGAGCTACAGGCCACCGATCCCGCCTCCTCGGGGGATAGCTTCTGCTCCGGATGCGGGAGCCCGCTCGCCGCGGACTCGAGGTTCTGCGGGCAGTGCGGCAACGCGCGCGAGTAGGGGCCGGCTGGCGCACGGATTGATGGTGGCACGACAGCATCACCGTGACTCTCAGGCGGGGAGCATGGCCGAGGGACGCACGCGATGAAGGCCATCACGCGCGCACCGGAGGACTCCCTGACCGACTGCGCCCTGACCCACCTCGAACGCAAACCGATCGATGTCGCGCGCGCCATCGCCCAGCACGCGGACTACGTCGAGGCGTTGCGCTCGCGGGGAGTCGCGGTGGAAGAGCTCCCGCCCCTAGCGGGAGCCCCCGATGCGTGCTTCGTCGAGGACACCGCCATCGTCCTCGACGAGGTGGCGGTCATCACCCGCCCGGGGATCGAGTCGCGACGGAGAGAGGTGGGCTCGGTGGCCTCGGCCCTGGCGAAACACCGCGAGCTGATCACGATTGACGCGCCGTCGACCCTCGAAGGCGGTGACGTGGTCGTGGCGGGCGAGACGCTCTTCGTCGGCTGGTCCAAGCGCACAAACCACGCCGGACTGAAGGAGCTCGCGCACCGCGTCCTGCACCTCGGATACCGCGTCAAGGCGGTCGAGGTGCGCGGCTGTCTGCACCTCAAGAGCGCGATGACGCTCATCGGGCCAGAGACCCTGCTCATCCAGCCCGAGTGGCTCGATCTCACGCACGTCCGTGGCTTGGAGTGCCTCTCGGTCGCCCCCGAGGAGCCCTTCGGCGCGAACGCCCTGCGGCTGGCGGACTCGCTGCTGCACCCCGCCGGCTTCCCGCGCACACACTCACTGCTCTGCGAGCGCGGCTTCGACGTGTCTCCCGTGGAGATCGGAGAGTTCCAGAAGGCCGAAGGCGCCGTGACCTGTCTGAGCCTGCTCCTCGACGCCTGAGCGACCCGCCAGAGCTCTGGCTGACCGTGCAGGATGGGCCCCCCGCGGTGAGGCGCGGACCTCCCCGTCAGGGTCGCCGCGATGGCCCTCTGGCCGGGCACGGCAGATTCTCCCTTGCTCTCTCGCGCCAGGGAGCGAGGGTGGTAGAGGAGCCCGCTCATGCCTGAGATCCTCTACAACCTGGCCCTGGTCCACGTCGTCATCCTCGGCCTGGTGCAACTGCGCCAGGTGCGGTCGGGAACGACCTGGTCCATGGGCATGGTGGTCACCTCCATCGCAGCCTGCCTGTTCGCCGGCCTGGGCGCCTTCGTCGCCGGCATCGGTCTCTTCGGCGCCCTGGGCCTGTTGGCCTGGGGCGTGTTCGCGCACATTCCCCTGCAGTTCGTGGCCGGCGCGCTGCTCCTGCGTACCCATCGCCCGCGCACGGCCTCGGCATCGATTCTGCTGGCCGTGGGCGTGCTCGCCATCGGTGCCGATGCGTTCCTCATCGAACCGGAGCGCTTGCAGCTCACGCGCCTCAAGGTGGTCTCACGCACGGCGACCGCGCCCCTGCGCATCGCCGTCCTGGCCGACATCCAGACCGACGAAGTCGGCGAACACGAGCGGCGCGCGGTCGCCATGGCCGTGGCACAGGAGCCCGACCTGATCCTGCTCGCCGGGGACTACATCCAGACCGATGACCCCGAGCGCGGCGCTATCGAGCGCCGCAAGCTGCATGACCTCTTCGTCCAGGAGGGCCTGGCCGCGCCGCTCGGGGTATTCGCGGTCAACGGAAACACCGACGGCCCACAGTGGATGGAGATCTTCGAAGGCCTCGATGTGCAGCTCGCCACCGAGCAACGCGATTTCGAGACCGCCGGCCTGACCGTCACCTGCCTGCCCTACGAACGCTCCTTCGCTCCCGATGTCCTCGTGACCCCGAGCGAGGGGTTTCACGTGGTCCTGGGTCACTCACCCGATTTTGCCCTCGGCGCCGTCGACGCCGACCTGCTGGTCGCGGGCCACTGTCACGGCGGCCAGGTGCGCCTGCCTCTGCTCGGCCCGCTGCTGATCCTGGCTCGCATCCCGCGCGCCTGGGCCTCGGGCGCCCACGTCGTCCGCTCCCACACCACTCTGGTGGTGTCGCGCGGCATCGGCATGGAGCGCGGCCGCGCTCCGCGGCTGCGTTTCCTCTGCCCGCCCGAGGTGGTGATCATCGACGTTGTCCCCACCGTCGACTGAGGCCGAGCAGTCGCTCAGGAATCGCTCCCCGGCCCTGCGCCCCTGCGCAGAACGCGGATCGAATCGTCACGACGGACCAGCCCAGCCTCGACGACGGAGCACAGCACGCCACGCCCGCGCTGCCCGAGCCTGTCGGCGCGGGCCACCTTCTTGGCACCCACGGTGCCGTAGCGTTCCGCGAAGTACTTGCAGGGGTGATGGGGCATGGACGAGACCTCCAGCAACGCTTCACCTACCTGCAAGCGCGTTCCGACCGGCAGGTTCTCCTCGGAGAGCTCTAGGTCGACGTGCAGGTTGTCGCCCGAGCGCGCCATGCTGTGGAGATCCTCACCCGCGAGCGAACGCAAGACGTGCACGTTGACCAGGCTGACCTGGGTCCCGGGGGTGCGGTCTTCCTCCTCCGCCCAGCGATCTCCGGAGATGCCGCCCTCCACGGTGAGCCCAACCTCAGCGGGCAACTCGCGCCCACCGTGGCCCTCCGCCGCGGGGCGGATGACGATGCCGCACACCACACCCTCCTCGCGCGGAGAGTCGGGGAGCCGCGCGAACCAGCGGTCGAATCGCCAGGAGAGATCCATCAAGCCTTCGCGATGAGGTCCCGGAGCTGTTCGAGGGTCTGGCGCGCCTTTCCCGAATCGAGCGAGATGGTGGCCGCATCCACCCCCTCCGCGAGGGTCATGCAGCGCCCGGCAGCCTTCAGGATCAGGGCCGCCGTGATCAGGGTCGCGCTGCGCGCCGCGCCCGGCTCGCCCGCCAGGACGAGAGCCGTCATCTCGGCCGCCGCCCTCATGAGCGCTTCGTTGTCCCCCTGACCCTTGCCCTCCGGCGGCGGGCTGAAGAGGGGCAACTCGGGCTCGGCGTCGCATTCGAGCCCAAAGTCCTCTGGCTCCACGTGCACCGAGATCAGGTAGCCCTCGCTGAGCTCGATGGCGCGCGTCTTGCGCCGCACGGACGGGACCACGCCCCCCTCCAGGCCTTGCACGGCGATGGCCCGCGCGTGTCCGAGTTCCTGCAGGACCTCGACCGCGATGCCGAGCACGGGCCCGCTCTGAGCTCCGGCAACGACCGATGCACTTGGAGGGCAGACGAGCTTCTCGACGGTGGAGAGCGGCGTGCGCATGGCGATCGCGTCTCGCATGCGCCGCATCCCGATCAGCTCCGGAAGCATCCCGCTCACACTGCAGACCGCGAAGCCCGTCTTCTCCAGCCACGACTCCGCCTCCTGGGGATCCCAGGTCATGCTCAACCCCAGGCCCTCCAGGACGCTGGAAGCGGTCAGGCCACGCTTGGGCGGGACGCAGCGATCACCGGAGATCAGCACCCGCGCCCCCGCACCGGCGGCGACCAGCCCCGCGGCCACTTCCAGGGGTGGCGTGTTCTCGAGGCCGCCCAACGGCGGACAGACCCAGACCAGGCCGCTGATGCCCGCGCCAGGGAAGTTGGCCCGGGCGCGAGCGGCGCTGGCAAAGCCCCGCAGCTCCTCGACGGTCGTTCCCTTGGCGCGCAAGGCCACCCAGAAGGCACCGACTGTGATGTCGCTCTCGCTGCCCGAGAGACAGGCGTCCATGGCCCCGCGGCACTCGTCGAAGGTCAGGTGGCGCGCATCCTTGCGCCCCGGATCGATGTGCTTGAGGAGATCGCGGAGACTCATGGAGACGATTGAGCGGGCGCATCGGACGCGTCGAGGGCACCTCGCCTGTCCGGCGCGTTGTGGAGCATGGGCCACCAACCGCTGCGTGACACAAGGCTAGCATAGGCCGCACACCCGGACACAGCGGGCGCGAGGAGCGGTCGATTCCCGGCGCTCGTGGCCCGATCGCTGACGGAGCTGTTCCCCCGGGGGGAGTTCAGCCCTGCCCGAGGGTGATCGGCCCGTAGGCCCGGATCACCCATGACTGGAAAAGCACGACGACCAGCATGGCCAGAGCGAGCCCGGTCCATTGGGCCCCTCGCAGGCCCGGCGGACTCCCCCTCAAGCGGACTGCGTCGATCACGAAGCCCGCAGCCAGGCACGCGTCGATCAGCGAGAAGACGACCAGCTCACGCAGGGAGAGCAGGCGGAAGGGCTCGGAGGAAGCCAGGGGCGGAAATCGCATGGTGAACGCGATCCACACGTACCAAAGAATGAACAGGCCGAGGGTGACGGTGGCGACGATCACCGTCGGCGGAATGATCGATCCGATCGGGCTCGGAGAGTGGAGCTTCATGCCCTGACCTCGTGGCGGAGCGACTCAGGCTCCGTCGCCCTCTTCCTCTCCTTCGGCATCACCCTCTTCGGGATCTTCACCCTCATCGCCATCGCCCTCATCGCCGCCGGCGTCCTCTTCCACCTCTACATCCTCCTCGAGGTTCTCGCCGGCGTCGATCTTCTCCTCGGGAGCGACTTCGGCCTTCGCCCGCGGGCGGATGTGTGCGAAGAAGAGCTCCTGTTCCTTGTCGTAGACAAGTTCCCCGTCGACGATCGCGTACTGGACGAAGGTCTGGTAGTGCAGCACGTCGCCATCGGTGACGATCAGGTCACAGTCCTTGCCCACCGCCAGGGATCCGACGCGGTGGCCGACCCCCATCATGCGCGCCGGTTCAATGGTGATCGCATCCAGCGCGGCCTCCTCCGACAGACCGCCGCGCACGGCGAAGCCCGCCTCCACGGGCAGGTGCATGATGTCGCGTCCGGCGATCCCGCCCAGGTTGATCCCGCCGCTCTGTGTCTTGATGACGATTGGAATGCCCGCGGCGTGGAGGATCGCGGCGTTTTCGATGCTCGCGCCTCCCGGCCGGACGAGGTTCTCGCTCTTGTCCCTGCGGGTGCGCGGCGTGATGATCGCCATCGCGCCCGCGCGCCCGAGCTCGTCAGCGACCGTCCAGCCCTCCCGGCAGCCGGTGATCGTCGGCCGGAATCCAAACTCCTGAGCCAATCGCGCGATGCCGAGCAGGTCTTCGCGGTCATCAGCACTGAAGCGCGCCAGGACCTCGCCCTTGAGGACGGCAAGCACCGTGGAGTCCACACCCTTCTTGCTCGGTTCCTTGAGATCCTTGTCCCCCTTGACATCTTTCTCCCACTGGCGGTAAGCCCGCAGGTATGCCGAGGCAGACGTCATCTTCTCGCGCAGGGAGGCCTTCCCTGTCGGGCTGCGTTTCGACCAGGAGAGCGACGCATAGGTACTCTCACCCAGGAGGATTCCGCCGAAGTCGAAGTCCCGCGGCGGGTCGTGCTCGACATAGCGCTTGAGCTTCACGACGTTGCGTGACGCCCCCGTGCTGGTGATGCCGCTCGCCAGGGCGAGGACCAGGTTCTGGCTGAACGGATCGGCTGCGTCGGCGAAGTCGCTGCTGGCGCCCATCAGGCTCGACGAGCTGATCGCGACCAGGCCGGGATAGACGCGCAGGCCTGTGGCGTCGAGGGTCTCGGTCACGAAGTCCCGGTCCTCTTCCGGCATGTCCTGGAAGTAATCCGTACCGGGAATCTCCACGTCATAACCGATGTGGGTGATCTTCCCGTTCTTCGCGAGCAGCGTCGCCCCGCGCAGCACCTCGCCGCCGGCTGCGTAGATGTCCCCGCCGGTCACGGCGAAGAAGTAGTTCTCGATCTCAGTCTTCTCCTGCTCGGCTTCCTCAGGCTCGTCATCAACGCCCGTGGCGAAGGGGCCCACGGCGAACACGACGGGAGCGAGAAAGGTCAAGGCCAGCGGGGCGAACGGCATCGGGAGCCTTCTCATCGGGACACCTCCTCGGACACGAAGCGACCGTCGAGCATGACGGCTTCGATCTTGGTCCCCGGTTCCAGCGGGTCTCCGTTCAAGAAGATCAGGTTGGCAGCCTTGTCGGCGTCCAGGCTGCCGAGCGCCTCGCCCATGCCGAGCAGTTCGGCTGGTGCCTGGGTCATCGCGCGCAGGGCCGCCTCTCGCGGCAACCCCTGAGCCACCAGCTCACCGGTGTGCCGTAGCCAGGCCTGGTGGTTCGTCACGGAATCCGAACGCGGGATCAGGACCAGTTGCGCCCCGGCTTCCACGAGTTCCGCGGGGAGATTGCGCTGGCGCATCGTGTTGGGGTGCACGCTCATGGTCGGTTCCATCACGATTCGGCGCCCTGTCGCTCCGATCTTCCGCGCGAGGTGAAAGATATTCAACTCACGCGTGATGGGAACGCGCAGGTCCCAGGAGAACTCCTCTTCGCCGATGGCGTCGAGGAAGTGCAGGTAGCTCGCCGAATCGGAGATCGAGATCAGCGCCGAGAGCTCCCCGTCACGCAGGGCCTGGAAGGCCGCCGCCTCGTCATCCCGATCAGGCGGGCTGTAGGGGTCGAACGTCTTCTTCTCGTCCTCGTCGTCCTCCTCATCATCGTCCTTCTTCTTCTTGGCCTTCTCCCACTTCTCCTTGGCCTTCTCCCACTTCTCGCGAGCCTTCTCCTCTTTCTCCGCGTACCCGTCGGCCTCCTCAAACCCCTTCCGAATCATCTTCTTGGAGGAGGCGTTGGAGCGCGCCAGGATCTTCAGGTAGGCCCCATCGGCGAGGATCATCTCTTCAGCGGTCTCGCCCAAGGGGCGCACGACGACGCACTGGCCCGGGATGCCGTTGCCGGGCGGATAGAGGCCGAGGGTCGTGACGCCGGCTTCGAGCACCTCCTCGTAGGCCTTGCTGGCCGGATACAGCTCTCCCGACGCCATCTGCATGGGGCGCGAGTCGTTGCCGCCCTTGCTGTCGAGTCCGACGCGCGAGTAGCAATTGACCAGGCCCGGCATGGCCGTCCACTCCGGATCGCGGTCGAGCACCTCGATGCCGCGGTCGATCGGCAGATCCTCACCGATCATCACGATGCGCCCGCCCTCGATGAGGATCACGGCGTGTTCGATCGTGCCGTGAGAGATCGTCTCGGCCCGACCGACCTTGATGGCCAGGATGTCGGCGGCTACCGGAGCGGGGTCCGCGCCGGCCATGAGACCGAGGAAAGGGAGAAGTGTGTTCGAGATCATGATTGGAGTCCTTGTTGCGCTCAGAAGACCTGTCTGCCGCGCTCGCATTCGTACTGGAGTTCCCCGTCGATCCACACGCGCTCGACGCGCGATCGTGGATCGAGGGGGTCGCCGCTGTAGACGACGACGTCCGCGTCCTTGCCTTCTTCGAGGCTGCCGACGCGATCATCGATACCTAAGGCCTGTGCCGGGTGGATCGTCACCGCCCGCAGCATCAGGTAGGAAGGAGCGCCATAGCGCGCGCTCATCGAGCCCTGGAGGAAGAACTCCTCCCCAGGGATGACGGAAGAGTCCGTGTTGAGAGAGAAGAGCGGCACGCCGGCGGCCACGTATTCCGCCGAGGAGCCGTTCACGCGCCCGTTTCGGCTGGAGTAGAAATCGATCGTGCGCGGGCCGTGGTTGACCGGCACGCCCCACTCGGCCACCGCGCGCGCGGCCTTCCAGCCATCGAAACTGCCGTGACTGATCGTGCAGCGTGTGTTGTAGCGCCGCTTCCACATGCGCGCCGTGTTCACGACCCCGTCGCTCCCGGCGGTGTGGATGAGCACGGGCAGCTCACGAGAGAGGACCCTCTTCAGGTTCTCAAGGGCGGGATCGAAGCGGCCGTCGCGCAGGGCGCCCAGGGCGCGCTCGCAGACGTCTTCGAGGGCCCACGACATGGACGCGCGGTTGTTGCCGAAGCCGAAGGTGCCGGCGCGCCCTTGAGGGTTGGAATCCTGGGCGACCTTCATGCCGCCCACGGCGGCCATCACGACCGAATCGAAACCGCCCGAGGTCTTGGCCTTGTAGAGCACGCCAAACCCGGAGATGTTCGTGCCGCTGCCAGGGATCCCCAGCAGGGTCGTCACGCCCCCGGCGCAGGCGAGGGCGAGCAGGCGGTTTGCGGGCCGCAGGGCCGGAGCGCTGCGCAGCTCGGGGTTGACCGTGCGGCACATGTCGTTCGTGTCGCCCCAGCCGCCGCTATGGATGTGGGTGTGCAGGTCGACCAGGCCCGGAGCCGCCCAGCCGGCGATCTCGACCAGCTCGAAACCACTCGGCACCTCACGCGGGGAGCCGACGTAGAGGATGCGGCCTTCTTCCATCAAGACCATCCCCGGAGAGAGGATGCGGTCCGCCCGGTCCATCGTCAGGACCTTGTCGCAGACCACGGCGATCCCCCCCGCGGGATCGGCCGCCGCGCCGGAGAAGGCGAGGACCAGGGCCAGTACGCCGAGGCCTACCATCGCCGCACCCCCGTTCCCGCGTCGTACACGACCCGTCCCTCGACGAGCACCCGCTCGACTGCGTTGCGGGGATCGGTGGGGTCCCCGGTGACGACCAGGATGTCAGCGTCCTTGCCCGCCTCCAGACTGCCGAGGCGGTCGTCGATGCCCGCGGCCCAGGCCGGCACGATCGTCACCGCGCGTACCGAGTCCACGTGGCTGTCGTCGAACCCGTAGCGCACGCCCATGGCGGCTTGCAGGGGTAACTCCTCTTGGGGGACCACCGGTGCGTCGGTGTTGAACCCGATGCGCGTGTGCCCCATGCGCTGAAAACCCCAGGACGAGGCCTCCACGCGGCCGTCGGTGTCGTAGCGCGGCGGCCGAGGCCAGAGGATCTCGCGCGGCCCGAGGATGGCCGCAACTCCGAGGTCCTCGGCGATCGCCCCGAGCTCCCAGCTGTCGAAGGAGCCGTGGTCGATGTAGACATCGAAGCCGAATTCCATGCGCAGGATGCGCAGGCTCGCGAGCACGACCTGGTAGTACTGGGTGTGGGTCGAGATCTGGGTTTCTGCGGCCGCCAGGGAGCGGAAGATGTCGAGATCCAGTCGCCTCGCCGGCTCGTCTCCGCCGTTGTCCTCGTAGTCCTCCCAGCGCCTGGCGTAGGCCAGACCTTTGCGGAGGGTAATGCGGATGTGGTGGTTCATCAGCAGCCGCCCCATCCCGTAGCCCCAGCGGGTTGGGTTGTCGCCCTGGGCGATCTTGAGCGAACCGGGATCGCGGACGCAGACCTCGTCGAAGGTGCCGGGTCCCGTTTTGACCAGGATCCCCTGCCCGCCGATGTTGGTGCCCGAGCCGGGAATGAACAGCACGGTCGTGACGCCCGCTGCCAGGGCGCGCTGGAAGGCGGCGTTGTCGGGCCGCAGGGTCGTGGCGACCCGCAGGCCCGGATTGCACTGCAGCACCATGTCGTTGATACCGCTGCCGCCGATGTGGCTGTGCAGGTCCACCAGTCCCGGGACGAGCCAGTGCTCACCGACGTCCATGACGGCGTAGCCCTCGGGGATCGTGAGGCTCGCGGCGCGGCCTATGGCCTCGATCTTTCCGTTGCGAACGAGCACGAGCGCCCCGTCGATGACCTGCTCACCTTCCAACTCGCAGCAGAGCGCCTTCGAGGCAAGGATCGCGAGGCCGTGCCCTCCGTCGGCGCCCGCAGCGGTCACATCGGCCGCCGCAAGGGCGGAGGTCGCCGCCAGGGTCCACACACCCACGAACCCCGCCACGCGGGTGCTCGACGGTCGCTGGGCTCGTACGAAGGACATGAGCGGTCGGGAGGAAAACTAGAAGCGTCGGCCGTCTCGGTCGGCGTCGTATACGCGCTTGCCGTCCACGAGTACGGCCTCGACAGACATGCGCGGGTCGGCCGGGTCGCCGCTGATGACCAGGATGTCGGCGTCCTTGCCGACCTCCAGGCTGCCGACGCGGTCGGCGATGCCGGCGGCCAGGGCGGGGACGATCGTCAGGCCGCGCACGGACTGGAGCTCGTCCCAGCGGAAGCCGTAGCGCACGGCCATGCTGGCCTGGAAGAACAGCTCCTCGGCGGGAATGACCGGCGCGTCGGTGTTGAACCCGATCATCGTGTGGCCCATTTCCTGGTAGCCGGCCGCCACACCCTGGATGCGTTCGGGGTTGCTCCCCGTCCAGTCGATGAAACTGCGCGTGGGCACGTCGATGTTGCGCGGCCCGAGGATCGCCGGGACCTTGGCCTCCTCGGCCAAAGGCGCGGCGCGCCAGCCGTCGAAGGTGCCGTGGTCGATGTAGACGTCGATGCCGAGCTCCTGCTTGATCATCAGCACGGTCATCATCACGACCTGGTACATCTGCGTGTGGGTCGAGACCTGGGCCTGCTTGGCGTACAGGGGCCGGAAGACCTCGAACTGCGGGTCGACCTCGGGAGCTTCACCGCCGTCGCGCTCGTGTGCCGCCCAGCGTTTCGCGTAGGTCACGCCGCGCCGGAAGGTGTTGCGCGTGTTCCAGTTCATGAAGGAGCGGCCGACGCCGAAGAGGTAGCGCTCCGGGTTGCCCGCCTGAGCCAGCTTCAACGAGCCGGGATTGCGGATCTCGATATCCTCGTAGCGCTGGTGGCCGAGCTTCACCAGCACCCCCTGACCCCCGACGTTCGTGCCCGATCCGGGGATCAAGAGCACCGACGTGACGCCGCCGCCCAGGGCGCGCCGGACGTAGCTGTTGAGGGGTGTGATGGTCGACGAGGCGCGCAGGCCGGGGTTGGTCAGGTAGACCATGTCGTTCAGATCGCCCAGGCCACCCGCCACGTGGTTGTGGAGGTCGATCATGCCCGGGGCAAGCCAGCGCTCCCCGACATCGATCAGCTCCCAGCCCTCGGGGACCGCGGTCGTCGCCGCCGGACCGATGGCCTCGATGCGGCCGTCCTTGATCAGCACGACCGCGTTGTCGATCACCTGCGGCCCCTCGACCGGTACGGCGAGGACCTTTGCGGCCTTGATCGCGAGCCCCCTCTCCGCGCCCAGCGACCCGGGTTCGCCCGCGAAGGCGACCGCCGCGAGGAAGGAGATCGAGAGCAGGATGTGGTGGGGTCTGGGCATGAATCGGGTTCCTACGTCTTGGCCGTCAGGAGCGGCCGGTCGCGGATGACTGCGTGATCGTTCTCGGGCATCTCGAACGGGACGAGGGTTGGGGCCAGCCGCCTTCGTGAGCGTGGATCATCAGCGCTCTCCGACCTCGCGGCCCGCGACCCAGACGCGCTCGATGCTCGTGTCGAGTTCCAAGGGGCTGCCGTCAAGGAGCAAGACGTCAGCGTCGAGACCCGCGGCGAGGCGGCCTACCCGATCGCCGATGGACATCATGGCCGCCGCGTCAGCGGTCAAGGCGCGCAGGGCGCCAGAGGGGCTCATGCCCTGAGACACTGCGTAGGCCGCCACCATGGGCAGGCCCGCGGCGCCCTCCTCGGCCGCGCTGTGGAAGGCCACCGGAATGCCGGCCGCGGCCAGTTCGGCGTAGCGATTGCGTCGTGCGCCATAGCCTTCCGCCGCCTCCACCACCACCACGCGGTGGTCGAGCAATACACCGGCCACCCGGCCGCGAATCTGATCCGCCACCTTCCAGGCACCGCTCGCCCCGCGCAGGACGGGTCGGATGCCCGCCGCCTCGAAGGCGTCCACACAGGCGAGGATCTCGTCCTCGCGATCCACGAGCACGGCGACCGACCCGCGCCCCTCCATCGCCCGCCGCATGGGCTCGAGGTCGGGGTTGATGCCCGGCGCTTTGGGCTTGCCCTTGGGAGCTTTGGAAGGCTCGTGCTCCTCCTTGCGACGCTCGGGCCGCCGCGCGACGAGGTACTCGGCCGAGGTCTGCTCCGCGCTGAACTCGAGGGTCTCTCCACCCACGGTCACGGTCCCGACGAGCTTGCGCTTCTCGGGTTCCGGATCAGGTTCGTCGTCGTCCTTCTTGCGCTTCTTCTTTTTCTTCTCGATCTCCTGCACCGCAGCCTCAAGGTGGACGCGCCCGCCGGTCCCGATTCCGTCGACCACAAGGGCACCCTCGTCCACAGCACCCTCGACGATCACGAGTTCGCTGGAGACCAGATCGCAACGCAGCCGTCCCTCGACCGCCCCGCTTTCGTCCAGCAACTGCAGGCGCAGACGGACGGGATCGGCTGAGAGGAGCGCGATGTCCGCCTCCCAGACGCCGGACACAGGCGCCGGTCCGGCGTCCTCGTCTTCGTCCTCTTCGTCAGCGTCTTCATCCTCCTCGTCGCCCTCGTCCTCGTCCTCGTCTTCTCCTTCTTCCTCGTCTTCCTCTTCGGCCGGCTCGGGCGGCGGCGGGGACCAGGCGGCGATGGCCTTCTCGTAGTCGTCCCACTTTTGCTTGTATTGGCGGGCTTTCTCGAGCGTCTCGCGCACCTCCCCCCCGGCGGCGTAGCGGTTGCTGTTGGCCCAGCTGACGTGAACGACAGCCGGGTCCGCCACGATCATCCGCTCGAGGTCACGTGCCGCGGGCTTGTAAGCCATTGCCGGCACGCCGGTCTTGCTCACCCCGCGCGGTGTCATGACGACGGTCGTCACACCGGCGCGTGCGACGCGGCGATCGACCGCGTCTCCGGGCTCGACGATCATCTTCAGCTCGAAGCGCGTCTTGGGGACCTTGCCCGATCCTTCGAGCCCCAGGTGGCCGAGGGCGTCCACGACTCCGGGCATCGCGGCGACGCCGCGCACGATGGTGCAGCCGCCAGGGTGGGCCACCTTGCGGCCGACCTCGATGATGCGGCCCCCGTCCATCAAGAGCTGGCCGGGAGCGAGGATGACCCCGTCGCCCACATGCAACTCATCGACCTCGATCACCGTGGCGCCGCCCTCGACCGACCAGGCCGTCTCGCCGCCGACCCAGGTGGCGCGCACGCTCGAGGTCATGTCCAGGGGAGGACCGTTCAGCACGCACAGGTCGGCGTCCTTGCCCGGGGCCAGGCTGCCGACGCGATCGTCCACGCCGAGGATGCGCGCCGCCGCGATCGTGATCGCTTCCAGGGCCTGTTCGGTGTCGAGCCCACCGCGCGAGGCGACGCGTGCCGCGAAGCGCAGGTGAGCAGCCCCGCCGGTGGAGGGCGGAGCGAGAGCGAAGGGAACGCCCGCGGCGGCCAGGTCGGCCGCCACGCCGAAACTGGGCCAGACGGCCGTCTCGCTCTTGCCGCGATCCAGCAGCTTGCTGCCGGGGCGGACCGGTACGGAGAGCACGACCGAAGCGCCACTGGAGGCGATGCGCTCGGCGGTCTCGTCCGCGCCGTAGGTTCCGTAGATCACCAGCGGCAGGCCGTTCTTGCCGAAGAACCCGAGCAAGGCGCCGATCTCCTCGGCCCCCTCGGCGTGCATGCGCCAGGGCGTCTTGCGCTCGAGATGGCGGGCCAGTTCCGGGCCCAGGTGCGGGCCGTACTCATCGGACTTCGCACCGGTCCGGGCGAGCTCGAGCACCTCGTCGAGGGCCACGAGGGCGCCCCCGGTCGTGCCCGGGAGTTGCTTGGCGGCTACGCCCATGCCGACATCGACCGTGGCCGGGATCGGCGGTTCCCAGTAGCCGGGGGTACGGCGAGCGTCGCTGGCGACCGAGCCGTGGAGGGCTGCGGCGTCGCTCAAGATGCGGCCCTTGCCCGGCTTTCCGGCCAGCTTGACGACCGCTCCCTGGCCGGCCAGCAAGCGACTGCGTGCGGGTGCGATGTAGGCGGTCGTCACCCCACCGGCCAAGGTGGAGGTGTAGCGACCATAGGTGTTGAAGTGGTCGGCGCCGCGCAGGGTGGCGTCCGCCGTGCGGGGGCCGCCGGTCCGCCCCCCCAGGGACGAATCGGCCGCCACCAGGCCGGGGACAATCACCGCATCGGGGCCGTAGTCCACGATCCGCGCGCCGTGTGGGAGCGCGACGCCGTCATCGCCCGAGCTCGGGCCGACCTCGACGATCACGCCGTCGCGGATGAGCAGGGTGCCGCCACCCTCGATCACGCCGGCCCCGTCCATGGTGTGGATCGTGCCGGCCTGTACGGCCACATCGCCGTGGCCGGCGAGGGGAGCAAGGCAGAGAAGGATCGTCGAGAGCATCAGTCCTTTTCTCCGTTTTCGCCGTCGCCCGCTTCTTCGTCGCCGTCGCCGCCTTCCTCATCATCCGGATCATCGCCCTCCCCGGCCCCCTCCTCGGGAGCGGTGTTCTCGGGCTGGGCGCCGGTGCTCAGGTGCCTGTTGCGCACGTCCACGGAGCGGTCGTAACGCTCCTCACCCTCGATGAAGACGTACTCGCAAAAGGACGTCACGCTCAACGGGTCCCCGGAGAACAGCAGGACGTTGCCATCCTTACCCTGCTCGAGGGTCCCGACGCGGCTCTCGAGGCCCAGCATGCGGGCCGGCGTCGTGGTCACGGCCGCCAGGGCAGCATCGCGCTCCATCCCGTGGCCAATGCAAGCCGCAGCCTGATACCACAGGGACTGGGTCGAGGCGTTCGAGGAGCGCAGAGCGAACTCGACGCCCTTCTCGGCGAACACGCCCGGCACGAAGGTCTCGGTCTCCTCGCCGCTCACGGGATCGCGCTCGATGGACACCAAGGTCGCGTCGAGGATGACCCCAACGCCCGCCGCCGCGACCTCATCGACGGCCTTCCAGCAGGTGCTGGCGAGCACCAGGATCGTGCGGTCGAGGAAACCGTTGTCGCCGGCGATCTCGAGCGCCAAGCGCACGTCCATGGGCGAGCCGCAGTAGATGAAGGCCGGGATCTTGCCCTCCACCAGGCGCAGCAGGGGCTCCTGCTTCTCGTCGATCTCCCAGCGCGGAACGAGCTCCAGCCCGTCGACCTTCCAGCCCTCTCCGCCCATCGACCGTCCGCGAGCGGTCTCCTCGCTGGGTTCGCGTCCCTGATAGCGCGCTTCCCGTGTCGCGTAGTCGACCCCGTCGCGCTTCTCCTGCACCACGCCCTCGAGGTAGGTCCGCAGGCCGGTGAACGTCCGGCGCAGGGCTTGCGCCTGGGTCGCTCGAGACTTCCCGCTCTTGGGCGAGGCGGAGAGCACGATCCCCGATCGCGGGCGCACGCTCATCTGCTCCACGGTCATGCCAAAGGGCTTGACGACATGGCCCTGGGCGCCGATCACGCAGCTGGCGCCGTGCTGGACGTTCACGGTCGTGACTCCCCAGCGCAGGCAATCCTCGAAGAAGAAGTTGACCGGGTCGATCGAGTCGCGCACGTCGAGGAAGGGCGCGACGTCGACGTTCTCATTCGGTCGGTCCATACCGCGGTTCGTGATGGCCTCCACGAAACCGGGGAACGCGACCAGGTCGGGAAACTCCCGCACCGGGGCGTCCCAGCGTCCCGCCGCCTCGGGGCCGACGTCGGTGATGCGACCGTTCTCGATCACGATCGTCCCGTTCTCGATCGTTGCTCCGGCGTTGGTGATGATCTTGCCGACCTTCAGCACGACCGTGCCGTCGCCGGCTGCGGCCGCGGGAAGGATGGCGAATGCGACGGCGAGGGAGGTGAGGACCAGGCCCCTGGACTTGTTTTTCATCTTCGTGGACTCCGCGTTGCTACCCGAATGCTCTCTGTTGGATCGATTGTTCACGTTCTCGCTCACCTGTCCCCTCGGGGGTCGACGACCAGTTCACCGTTCAAGACCACGCCGATGACCCTCGAACTGGCTTCGAAGGGCGTCCCGTTCCAGAGGGCGAGGTCCCCGTCCTTGCCGACCTCGACCGAGCCCACGCGATCATCGACGCCCACCATGCGCGCCGGAGCGATCGTGACGGCGGCCAGGGTGTCCTCGAAGGACAGGCCCCCGCGGCGGGCCCAGGCACCCTGGGCAGCCAGCCGCGCGCTGGTGCTTTGGCCGTTGTGGGACGAGAGGGCGATCGGCACGCCGTGTTCGGCCAGCAGGGCGGCCACGTTCCAGGCCATGAAGGCCCCGTCGGTCGTGCGGCCGTCGTGATCGAAGGGCGGCAGGATCACCGCCGCGCCCGAGCGCACCAGAAGCTGGGGCTCCTTCCAGGCTTCAGCGCCGGCGTCGATGATCAGATTGATCCCGCCCTCGACATGCTGGTCCATCTCCTCGGTGAGGAAGACCGCCGTGCGGATGTCCTGAGTCGCCCAGGCCTGGGCGACCACGGGCAACTCGCCGCGCATGGCCCGCATCAGCAGCTCGTGGCCAGAGGAGGCGCGCGCCTCGTCGGCCTGGGCTGCGATGGCGTCGTACATGGCCTTGCGCCACTCCCACTCGACCCCCATGCGGGTGGTCGGGCGGCGGGAGAAGAAGTCGGTAGGGCGCCCGAAAGCCGGGTGGTTTCGCGAGCTGGGCTCACTGCCGAAGGCCCCTCGCAGGGCGGCATCAGCCTTCACCAGTCGCGCGGCGAGCGAGCGCGGCCCACCGGTCTTGACGACCGCGGAGAGACCGCCGATGACGTTCTGGTCCGGCGGGTTGATCATCACGGTCGTCACTCCACTGCGCAGCTGGCGATCCCAGCTGATGGAGAACAGATCGATCGCCTCGGTGGCCCGCACATGGGGCGTGATCTCGCTCGATTGCTCGACGGCCAGTCGGCTCAAGATTCGGCCGGAGAGATCGATCATGCCGGCGGTGACCGCCGCCACATGGAGGTCGCCCTCGCCCGCCTCGCCCTTGCTGACGACACGGATCTTGCCATCGCGCACGCGCACCATGCCGCCCGCGATCACATCGCCGGAGGAGGTGTACACGGTGTCGGCGAAGACGACGAAGTTCTGGCTCGGCGGCGCGGCGCTCTCCACGTCGGCGGCACCGCCCACAAACGACAGCGCGGCTGTGATCGTGATCGCGATCATCATTCCTCTTCTCCTCGTCCTCGGACCTGCTCGCCGTCGACATAGACGGCGACGAGTTCACTGGCGAGATCCATCGGATCTCCGCTCCACAAGAGCAGGTCGGCGTCCAGCCCGCGGTCGATGCGACCGAGGCGTCCCCCTACTCCGGCGATGGCCGCCGCGTCGCCGGTCAGAGCCGTCAGGGCCGCCGCTGGCGTCATGCCCTCGCGCACCGCCACGGCCGCGCCGAAGCGCAGGCAGTGGGGATGGCGGCCGGGGGCGTCGAGGCCGAAGCCCAGGCGAACGCCGGCCGCCGAGAGGCTCGCGATCGAGCGCGCCCAGCGCGCGGCGTCGCCGGGGTCCGAGGGCGAGCAGACCACCGAGAGGCCGGAAGCCTTGATCTCGTCCGTGACGTCTTCGGCCCAGGAGGAGCCAAAGAGCGCTCCCCGCAGCCGATGGCGCGTGGCGAAGCCCAGGGCGCGCTGGATCTGCGAGCGCGTGCTGACCTCGAGCAGCAGCGGCAGCTCGCCGTTGGCCGCCGCGCGGAAGGCGCCCGTGGGCTCGCGCAGGCGTTCCTCGAGGGCCGCGATCGCTCCCGCGTAGCTGGTGGGGAACTCGTTCGTCTTGAGGGCGGCGGAGGAAAGGCCCAGGACGAGCTGGGCGCGGCGCCGGACGATGACGCCGCCGGTGGTCTTGACTACCGCCGTCGTGCCGGGGCACAGGATCGAGGCCGGCGGCGAGAGCACGACGGCGGTGATCCCGCAGTCGAGGCTGCGGCCGAAGTCCGGGTGGTCGGGGTTGAAGGCCGACGAAGCGTCAGCCCCGGGAAGGAACGGCCGCGTGCTGTCGAGCAGCTCGCTTCCTCCTCCCTCGAAGCCGTGCAGGGCCACCAGTCCGGGGGTGAGGGCGCCGTCGTGTTCGACGATCAGCGCTCCGGCGGGAGGCTCGAGGCCGACGCCGACTTCACGGATCACGCCGTCCTGCACCAACACGACGCCGTCGTCGAGTACGCGCCCGTCTCCGAGGTGGACGGTGCTCGCGCGGAATACGGTGGTGCGTTCGCCCACCAGGGGCGAGTCGAGGTCGACACGGTCGCCCCCCGCACCGAGGGCCGCCATCACGATCAAGGTTTCCAGCATCGGCTCAGTCCTCCTGGTTGACGACCTCCCGGCCGCCGCAGATCACGTGACGAACGCGGGTGGTGGTGTCGAGCGGGTCGCCGTCGAGGACAAGCAGATCCGCGTCCTTGCCGGCCTCGACGCTCCCCAGGCGATGGCCCAGGTCGAAGGTCCGGGCAGCGCCCAGGGTGAGGGCCTCGAAGGCCGCCTCGCGCTCGAACCCGTGGGCCACGGTCAGGGCCGCGAGCAGGGGCAGGTCGCGCGTGAGTTTCTCGTCGCGGCCGCCGCTGCCGAGCAGCACGCGCACGCCTCGCTCGGCGAGCTCTCCCGCCAGTTCGAGGCCGCCACCATCGAACTCATCGGGTCCTCCGGTGCCGCGCAGGGAGGGCCAGACGATGACCGGAATCTTGCGTTTCGCGAGCTCTTCCGCGGAGTGCAGGGCCTCCGACCCCCCGGCGATCACGAGCCGCAGGCGGTCGAACTTGGCGGTCATGGTGAGCAGGTTGCGGATCTCCGCCGCGCGGTGCACCTCGACCACGAGCGGGACGATGCCGTCGGCGATCAGGGCCAGGGCTTCCTTCTCGTCATCGATCTTGGGGGCCTTGGGCTTCTTGTCCTCCTTGTACTTCTCCTCCTTGAGCTCCTCGCCCTCCTCCTCGGCCTCCTTGACCTTCTTGTCGCGGGCCTTCTTGGCCTTCTTGAAGTCCTTCTCGATCTCCTTGACCTGCTCGGCGATGGTCAGCTCCCAGGCCTCGAGTTCATGGCGGTATTCGACCTGCCCCTCGAGGTAGGCGCGCCCTGTCTCGACCATCGAGGCGACGCGCTCGATCTGGGAGAGGCGGTCGAAGGGATCGGCGGCGCGGGCGCCGGAGATCATCACGAAGGAGCCGTCGGACATCTGGCTGAACTGCCCGCCACCGTCCACCGAGAGGCCGACCGCCATGGAGAGGTTGGCCTGGTCGTTCAGCAAGGCATCGAGGGCAGAGAGATCGGGGTCGAGGCGTACCACGACGCCGATGCCCCCGACCGCCGCCGCCTGGCCGCCCTGGAGTCGCACGCTGGTGACGCCGGCGGCCAGGGCCTCGGCTCGCAGGTGGTCGGCACCGTGGACGTTTAGCCCATCGGCGGTGCGGGTCGCGGCGTCCGGACCCCTCTCGCCCAGGACGTTCGCGTCGAGGCCGAGAGCCGACCAGGGATCGAGGAAGCCCGCGCAGCACACAGCGCCCTCGATCTCGCGCGCCCCTTCGGGCACGGCGATGTCGCTCCCGACCGCTTCGATCACCCCGTCGCGCACGAGCACGATCGCGTCTGTGAGGGTCTCGCCGGGGCGCACGATCACGCGCGCGGCGTGGATCGCCAGGATATTTGCGTCATCGTTCCGCGACCCGGACACCAGGGGATTTCCGCCTGCCTTTGGACTCACCGCGGCGGATCCGGCCAGGCCGGCCCCCAGGGCGACGCCCCCCATCAAGAGCCAGCTGACGACTGTCTTCATTCGTTCCCCTTCGCTCGCTTCTCGGGATCGTTCGGATGGGCTTCGCCCGAATGGACGTCGCCTGGACAAGAATCGCCCGGGCAGCAGCCCGGGCCAGTGAAAGACCGCGCCCCGCGGGCCGCACAACCTCGGGGACGCCGCAATGATAGGTCATGGGAACGCCGACCTGCACTGTGCTCTGGACCGAACCGACCAACTGCAGGAGTTCCGAGCGCCCCCCTGGGGGGAGGCCCCTGCTGCCCGCAGCCCCTGCGGCGAGGCCCAAAGGGCTCCTTGCGTACCGTGGCCCCGTTCGTTTGAGAGTCTGCAGGGAAAAGCAGCGCTTTTTACGGACAGCAACATTCGGATTGGCCCGGGACCTCGGCTGTCCAGTTTCGGCTCGTATTCACTGACGCCCACAGCCTTGCACCCTTCTCTTCTCGAACCAGACTACTGGCGTAAGCGCCTGGAACTACAGAGGTTGGTGCGGCATGGCTTGCTCACCTTGCCACGCCCCGACCTCTCCTCACGCACCCTGGAGGTCCTGGAAATCAAGTTCAGAGCCCACGACGGGGTGCGTCTATGGGGATTGATGGGCCGCTGTCGGCTGTTGCAGGGCGAGCTTCCTGCGCGCCTGCGGGTCGTCGGCCCGGCGGAACCAGCGGCGATCGCGGAGCGCGACGTCGAGGGTGGATTCGTCGAGTTCGTGCTCCAGGAGCCGCCGGGGCGCCGTCTCGAGGATCGGGTGCTGGATGTGGTTCGCCTGTGTCAGCTCGCCGCGTCGATGGGCGGCGTCGATACCTCCCGCATCGAGCTCGGTGACGGGCGCGAGCGTCCCGCTCCCGACGAGTTCCTGATCGCCGCCCGCCTGCGCGAGGGTGGTCTGCTCGCCACGGACTGACCCGCCCGGGGGCCGATCGCGGCCCTCCTCGCCGAGCAGGTGACGGTGGGGTCCAAACTCCCTGGCTCGGGGCTATCCCTCGACGATGGCGACCGAAGCGGAGGCGCCGATGCGGGTCGCGCCGGCGGCGATCATGGCCCGCGCCTGCTCCGTGTCGCGGACGCCGCCGGAGGCCTTGACGCCCATCACCGGGCCCACGACGCGCCGCATCAGGTTCACGTCCTCCGCCGTGGCGCCGCCCTTCGAGAAGCCCGTCGAGGTCTTGACGAAGTCCGCCCCGGCTCGCTTGCAGAGCTCGCAGGCGCGGACCTTCTCAGCGTCGGTCAACAAAGCGGTCTCGAGGATCACCTTCAGCTTGGCTCCGAGCTTGTGGCAGACCTCGGCCACGCCAGCAACATCGCGGCGCACGAACTCGTCGTCGCCCGACTTCAAGGCGCCGATGTTCATCACCATGTCCACCTCGCAGGCCCCGTCTTCGATGGCGCGCCGGGCCTCGTAGACCTTGACTTCCGGCGCGACTGCGCCGAGCGGGAAGCCGACCACGGTGCAGACGAGGGTGGGGAATCCGTCCAGGATCTCGGCGCAGCGCTTGACCCACACGCCGTTGACGCAGACCGACGCGAAGGAGTGCTCGCGCGCCTCGTCGCACAAGTGGTCGACCTCTTCGGCGGTGGCGTCGGGCTTGAGCAGGGTGTGGTCAATGAATCCGCCCAGGCCCGAGAGGCCGGCGGCGTCGGGGGTGCAGACGCCAACCCGGCATGCGCCGGCGTCGAGCACACCCTGGACGTTCTCGGGGCACAGCTCGACACTGATCGAGGTGCATCCCCAGGCGCCGTAGTGCACCCCTTCGGATCCGCTCTCCAGGATCTGGCGCGCGATCTCGGTCAAGATCTCTTCCAGCCGTTCGGGGTTCACCGGCTCACGACTCCCTTCTCGGCAGGACGCGCAGCACGGGCCGTCCCTGCGCGGAATAGCGCGTTTCCGCGCGCGCGATCTTCTCCACGCGCCGCTCGTGTCGGCAGGCCCCTTCAGGGGTCGAGAGGAATACGCGCGCGATCTCGGCGGCTGTGTCCTCGTCGACGAAGCCCGCTCCGAGGGTCAGGACATTGGCGAAGTTGTGCTCGCGGGCGTTGGCGGCCAGGCTCGTGGAGTGGCACATGGCAGCCCGCACGCCGGGCACCTTGTTGGCCGCGATGGCGGAACCGATCCCGGCGCCGTCAATGCAGATGCCGAGGTCCGCCCGTCCATCGGCAACGGCCTCGGCGACGGCCAGGGCGAAGTCGGGGTAGTCGACCGCGTTGGCGTCGCGGGGGCCGAGGTCCAGCCGCGCGTGGCCGGATTCGGCGAGCGACGCGAGCAGGTGCCCTTTGAGTTCGAAGCCGCCGTGGTCGCTCGCGACGGCGATCGTCAGGCGCTGACCGCCATCGACGCAGCTCCCCTGCCCCAGGCGGATGCCGCGCCGGCGGGCTTCCTCACGGGCCAGGGGTGTGGCGAGGGCGCCGGGCTCCATGGCGACCCGCGCGCCGTCGGGCAACTCGGCGATGTCGCTCGCGGACCACAGGCGCGCGCCGTGCTCGTGGCTAGGTGAGCGCGCGGCAGCGGGGCGCAGGCCTTCCCCGGCCGGGCGCAGGTCGACGTGCACGCCGCCCGCTCGCGATCTCTCCGCCGCCGATCCGCGCTCGGCATACACGCGTCCGACGACCCGACGGACGATCTCCTCCAGCGCAAAGGCCATGTGACGGCAGTGTACCCGCCCCCGTGAGCATTTCGGGCGGCCGGGTCGTTACCTTGTCGCCCATGAAGACCGACCTGCTGCTCCGCGTCGCCTCGACCGTCGTGCTCCTCGGATGCGCCGTGCCGCCGCCGGCCAGCGCGGCCCCGCCCCAGGGTGAGGCCGAGGCCCCCGTGCTGCGCTTCGGCGATCCGCCGGCCCTCGCCTACTCCAAGCCCTTCTTCGCCGGCACCTCCTACGACCCCTCCGTCCCCGCGCCCGACGCGATCCTCGGCCAGACCCACGGCACACGTCTCTCTCATCACTCCGAGGTCCTCTCCTGTTTCGAGGCCCTCGCCGCCGCTTCAGAGCGCGTCACCCTGCACCCCTACGCCCGCACCCACGAAGGCCGCCAGCTGGTGTACGCGGTCATCAGTTCACAAGCGAACCAGACGCGCATGGAGCAGATCCGTGCGAACCTCGCACGTCTCGCCGATCCCCGAGGCCTCTCCGACGAGGACGCGCAGGGCATCATCGCCCGCACGCCGCCGGTGGCCTGGATGGCCTACAGCATTCACGGCGACGAGCTCTCGGGTACCGACGCCGCGATCGCACTGGGCTACCACCTCGCCGCCGGCACCAATGCGCAGGTGGAAGAGCTGCTGGAAAAGATCGTGGTCGTGATCGACCCGTGCATGAACCCCGACGGTCGCGAGCGCATCATCGGCATGGTCGAGCAGTCCGCCGGCTACACGCCCAACCTCGACTACGCCAGCATGCACCGCGGCCGCTGGCCCCACGGGCGCGGCAACCACTACCTGTTCGACCTCAACCGCGACTGGATGGTGGGCACCCAGCCCGAGACCCGCGGGCGCTGGAGCGCGGTGCTCGACTTCAACCCACAGCTGTTCGTCGACGCCCACGAGATGGGCAGCCTCGACACCTTCCTCTTCTATCCGCAGGCGGAGCCCGTCCACCCGGCCTTCGGCCCGCGCCACGTGGAGTGGCAACGCATTTTTGCCGCGGGCGCCGCGCGCGCCTTCGACGAACACGGCTGGAGCTACTACACGCGTGAGTGGGCCGACGGCTGGGCGCCCTTCTACTCCGACTCCTGGAGCTCTCTGGCGGGCGCGGTGGGCATCCTCTACGAGCAGGCCGGCACGGCCGGCTCTCCCCTGCGGCGGGCCTCGGGCGAGATCCTGACCTACCGCGAGGCGGTGCATCATCAGGCCGCGGCCAGTCTCGCCAACCTGCGCACCCTGGCCGAGCAGCGCACCGCGCTGCTCGAGAGCTACCTGGCCGACAAGCGGGCCAATGTGGCGGCGGAGACGCCGGGCAACGACCGCGTCTTCGTCCTCCGCCCGGGCGGGCACTCCGGTCGCGAGCGGGAGTTCTTGCGCATGCTCCTCGGCCAGGGCGTCGAGGTCTTCCGGGCCACGGCCGCCTTCTCGGGCGCCGACGCCGAGAGCGCGGTGGGCGAGGCCGAGGACGAGGTCGCCTTCCCCCCCGGCAGCCTGGTGGTTCCCGCGCGCCAGCCCCAGAGTCGCATGGTGCGGGCCTATCTGGAGTTCGACACGCGCATGAGCGCCACGGCCCTGCAGGGCGAGCGCGAAGAACTCGAGCGCAAGCAGAGCTCGAAGATCTACGACGTGACGGCCTGGTCCATACCCCACGCCCTGGCCCTCGACGCGTGGTGGTGCGACGCGCCCGAGGTCGACCTCGAACGCGTGCGGGAGGTGCCGGCGGCCGAGGGCGCCCTCGTCGAGTGCGCGGCGCCGGTGGCCTGGGTCGTGGACGGCACCGACGACGGCGCGGTGGCCTTCGCCGCGGGGGCCATGGAGCGCGGTCTCTCGGTCACGATCTCCGACGCGGCGTTCAGCGCCGCCGGTCGGAGCTTCTCACGCAGCAGCCTGGTCCTGCGCCGGGCCGAGAACCCCGGCGAGCTGGCCGAGCTCCGCGCGCGGGTGCTGGAGGCGGCGCAGCGCTCGGCAGTCCAGGTCATCGAGGCCTCCACCGGGCGCTCGCCCGACGAGGGGCCGGACCTGGGCGGGGGTCACTTCGGCCTGCTCGCGCGCCCGCGGATCGCCGTGCTGGCCAACACGCCGGTCAGTTCCGACCGCTACGGGCACCTCTGGCACCACCTCGACACGGTGCTCGGCGTGCCCTTCACGATCCTCGACGCGACCTCGTTCCGGCGCCCCGACCTGCGCCGCTACAACGTCCTGATCCTGCCCCCCGGCGGCCTGGACGGAGTCCTGCGCTCGGCCGAGGAGGGCCTGGTCGCCTGGGTGCGGGCCGGCGGGACCCTGGTGGCCTGCGCCGAGAGCGCTGCGGCCCTGACCCGCGAACGTCTCGGCCTGGCCTCTGCGGTGCGCCGGCGCGACGTGCTCGAGGACCTCGACCCCTACCTGCTCGCCGCGCGCCGCGAGCGCGAGGCCAGGGCGGTCGAGATCGACGAACGGCTCGTCTGGGAGGGGACGCCCGCCGAGGCGGCTGCAGAGAGCGACGACGGGGAGGAAGAGTCGGATGCCGACAGCGGAGACAATGCGCCCTCCGAGCCGGCCGAGGACCGCGACGCCTGGATGCGCACCTTCTCGCCTTTCGGCGTGAATCTCCTGGCCCACACCGACTCCGACGCCTGGATCACCGCCGGCTGTGCAGAGCGCATGCCCGTGCCCTTCAGCGGCTCGACCGTCCTGCACGCCCGCTCCGGCGTCGCCGTGCGTCTCGCAACTGCGGAGCACCTGCGCCTGGGAGGCCTCTTGTGGCCCGAAGCCCGCGAACGCACGGCCGAGGGCGCCTACGTCGTGGTGGAGAGCAAGGGCCACGGCCAGGTGATCCTGTTCGCCGCCATGCCCGCCTTCCGCGGCTACAACCACGGCACGGCGCGCTTGTTCTCCAACGCCGTGATCTACGGCCCCGGCCTGGGGGCGAACCCGCCGCTCGACTGGTAGGCGTCGGCGACTCGGGGCCGGCCGCCCGATGTCCGCCCAGCGAGGCTCACGGCCCCCGCGCCCCGATCGCGCCCGCAAGCCGTATCCTGTGCCCGTCGGATTCCCCCGACGAGGAGAGAGCAGACCGTGAGCGAAGGATCACCCCCGAGCGACGCCGAGCGCCTGTTCGACGAGCACCTGGCGCGGCTCGCGCGCGGGGAGGAAGTGGACTTCGAGGCGCTCTGCGCCGCGCACCCCGAGCAGGCCGGCGATCTGCGCCGCCTGGAAGGGCGCGGGTCTGCCTTCCATGAAACTGACGAGGGCCCGGTCTCCCTCTTCCGCGGCCGGGGTGAACGCGCCGCAGTCGTCCCCGGTCCCTGGGACGTGGCCGAGGGCCGCGTGCTGGGGGACTACCGGCTGGTGGGGCCCATCGGCCGCGGGGGCATGGGCGAGGTCTGGGAAGCGGAGCAGGTCTCGCTCTCGCGGCGCGTGGCCTTGAAGCTGCTCCTGCCCGAGCGGGTCGACACGCGCGGTGTGGACGTCTTCGCGCGCGAGGCGCGCGCCGGCCTCGAGGCGGCCGGTGCCCGCAATCCGCAGGCGCGCGCGGGGAACCTG